>Ga0123356_10000132_pt1 | contig 82951 bp, 63 predicted proteins | sample TergutEmb28metaG_2_FD_92546 | JGI IMG/M metagenome (GOLD analysis project Ga0123356, IMG submission 92546) | Embiratermes neotenicus P3 segment gut microbial communities from Petit-Saut dam, French Guiana - Emb289 P3 | ecosystem: Host-associated > Arthropoda: Insects > Digestive system > Gut ...
CGAGCTGTCCGCGTTGCGCACCCCCGAGCTGCTCGCGCGCACCGTCTCCAGGGCGCTCGGGCTGCCGGACGAGACGCCTGGTGACCCGCTGGACGTGCTCGCCGCCAGCCTGGCCGAACGCGAACTGCTGCTCATCCTCGACACCTGCGAGTACCTCCCCGAGGCATGCGCGGCCCTCGTTCAGGTGCTGCTTGGCGCGGCCCCCGGGCTGCGCATCCTGGCCACCAGCCGCGAGCCGCTCGGGGTGCCAGACGAGCACGCGGTGCTGATCACCCCGCTGGAGCTGCCCGCCGACGACACGCAGGCCGCCTACTGCGACGCGGTCACGCTGTTCGTCGACCGGGCGCGTGCCGTGCTGCCAGACTTCGCCGTCAGTCCAGGGCAGGCCGCGGAAGTGATCGAGCTCTGCCGACGGCTTGACGGCATCCCGCTCGCCCTTGAGCTGGCCGCCGTCCGGCTGCGCAGCATGCCCGTCGAGGAGATTCTCGCCCGGCTGAGCGACCGGCTCCGTATTCTCGGCACCGGGCGGACCGCGACCGACTGGCACCGCACACTGCGCGCCGCCGTCGCCTGGAGCTATGAGCTATGCGCGCCGGCCGAGCAGCGGCTGTGGGCGCAGCTGTCGGTATTTCCCGGCAGCTTCGGTCTCGACGCCGTCGAGGACATCGCCGGGCCCGGGTCGTCCGAGACCCTGATGCGGCTGGTGGAGAACTCGGTCGCGCGGTCGTCTCGGGCGAGTGACCGCTACTACCTGCTCGACACGGTGCGCGAGTTCGGCGCCGAGCTGCTCCGGGCCGGCGCCGAGCGGCCCGGCACCGGGCCGCTGCCCAGCACCGAGCAGCTGCGCCGCGGGCACCGCGACTACTACCTGAGCCTCGCCGAGCAGGCCAGCGCCGACAGCATGACCGCCGCGCAGACCAGCTGGCTTGCCCGGCTCGACGCGGAGACGGGCAACATCCGGGCGGCGCTCGGCTATTCATTCGGGACGCCGGGCCAGGAACGCCCTGGACTGCTGATGACCACGCTGCTGCGGTCCTACTGGCTGATGGCCGGCCAGTTCTCCGAGGGCAGGCACTGGCACGACCTGGCGGCAGCGATCGAGGCCGGGTCACCAGAGAACGCCTGGGCGATCTACGGCGCCGGCGTGCTCGCGGCACGGCAGGGCGACCTGGAGGCCGGCGCGCCGCTGCTGGAGGCGGCCGCCGCACTGGCCGCCGGTCTCGGCGACGAGGACCTGGCCGCGCACGTCACCGATGGGCGCGGCATGGCCGCGTTCTACGCAGGGGATCTGCGGGCAGCGCTGGCGGAGCACGAGGCGGCGCTCGCCGCTTACGAGCGGCTCGGCTTCAGCGACCCGCCGGCGCTGGCCGGCTTCTTCCGACTCGCCTCGGCTTGCCTGCTCACCGGTCAGCTCGACCGGGCCGTCGCGTTGTCCGAGGAGGGCCTGCGCCGCTGCACCGAGCTGGGCGAGCAGTGGGCACGCGGCACCGCGATGTGGATGCGCGGGGCGGCCCGCTGGCTGTCCGGTGATATATCCGCCGCGATTGAGGACGCCCATGCCTGCCTGGCGATCAAGGAACCGGCGGGCGACCTGCGCATGGTCGCGATGTCGTTCGACCTGCTGGCTGGCTGCCTGGCCGCCGGGGGCGAGTTGGAACGCGTCGCAGTGCTGCATGGCGCCGGGGACGCGCTGTGGACGCTGCTGAATGTCCCGGCGCTTATCGGACCGGGCTACGCCGGGATCCGCGATGACGCGGCGGACATCGCCCGTGGCCGACTCGGTGAGGAACGGTTCGAGGAGCTGGCGAGCCGCGGCCACGCGTTGCCGCTGTCCGCCGTGATCGCGATCGCCAACGGCGAGGCCTCGCCCGCCGTGCCAGGCGGGGAGACTTCCCAGGACGGCGCCGGGGTCGTGCCGCTCACCAGGCGGGAGAAGGAAATCGCCAGCCTGGTGGCGGCAGGCCTCGCCAACCGGGAGATCGCCCAGCGCCTCTACCTCTCCAAGCGGACAGTCGATTCCCACCTGGAGCACATCTTCACGAAGCTCGGGCTCTCGGCGCGGACCCAGCTGGCCGGCTGGGTCCGCGCCCACGGAGAATTAACCCGCGTCCCTTAGTAGGTGAAGTTCCACAAGTTGCTCGTGCCGCCGGCCGCGACCACCTTGATCTGTTGCTTGCCGGAGCCCTGCGGGGCCACGGCGATGATCTCACTAGCGGAGACGACCTTGACGCTCGTCGCCTTCCTGCCGCCGAAGTAGACCGCGGAGACGCCGTAGAAGTTGTGGCCGTGGATGGTCACCTTCGTGCCCTTCCGGCCCTTCGCCGGCGAGATCTTCGTGATCTTCGGCGGCCCGGCGAAGATGAGCTTCTGGTAGACCTTGCAGCCGCTAATGCACGGCAGGTAGCGGACGACGACCATCTCGATCTCGTAGGTGCCGCCCTTCTCCGCCGGGATGGTCGCCTTGCACACGGAGTGCGATGAGCAATTCGCGTAAAGCTGCACGACCGACTTGGTGTTGTTGTTCTTGTTGACGTCGACGACGTCGGTCTGCGGGACCTCGAGGAACCCGCTGCCCCTGATCGTGAGGGTTACCTGCTTGCCGGCCTTCACGTACCTGGGCGAGATGCTGCTCGTGCTGACTTTGTCCACCGCTTTCGCGGCGTAGAAGTGGCACATGTTGGACGTGATGCTCGGGTTAAACGAGGACAGGCCGAACAGGCCGCTGAGCAGCGGCACGCCGAGCCCGGTGGCCATGTCATAACCCTTGGTGGCCGGGTACAGGCCGCCGGTGTAGCCGGTCGCCGTGTAGTCGGTGTTCCCGCTGGTGACGTCGTGGAGAATGCCCTCGCCGTCGAAGTAGATCAGGAAATTGCCGACGGACGCCACCCCGTACAGCCCCTCCGGCAGCAGGCCCACGGCACCGCTCTCCCAGCCCTTCGACGAGCAGTACGGAGAGGCGTCGATCAGCGCCGCCGACGCGGCCAGCAGGCCGGCCGACGCGCTCGTGCCGTACACGCCCTGCCACGCCCCGTTGTAGTAGATGACGTACGGGCTCGACCCGCTGGCGTTGGCGGAGAGGTCGGGCACCTGCCGGGCGTACCCGTTCTTGTCACCGCTCGTCTTCTTGCACTTCGCGAGCACCTTCGAGTTCTTCGAGATCAGGCCCTGGATCGCCGTGACCGACGAGAGGGTCTGGTGGAAGTCCTGGTACTCCGGCATGCAGAAGTTGGCCGAGACACCGCCGCCGCCGGCGCCCGGGTTGGCGGTGTTTCCCTTCCATGCCGTCTCGTTTGACCCTTCGGTCGCGCTTGTCATGGCGGTGCCGCCGGCCGCCAGCCCGTACGGCAGCGAAGCCGGGAATTCCACGCTGAGCGTCTTACTCGGGCTTGACGGCTCGTAGCAGCCGGTCGGCCCGTAGTCGCCCGCCGCCGACACCACGGTGATGCCCTCGGAATTGAGCTGCTGGAGCACCTTGGCGAAGGTACTGAAGATCGAGCTGTCCGAGGCTTCCAGGGACTCGCACAGCCCATAGGAGATCGACAGCACCTTGTCGTGTTTCGCGTCGGCCACGTAGGACGCGATGTCGAGCAGCGAGACATCGGTGGAGGTGGCCGTCTGGTAGTCGTCGATGACGGCGTCCGGGGCGAGCCCGGCGATGTTCTCGATGTCGAGCGCGGCCTCACCGGAGCCGGCGCCGGGGGTGATCGTGCCCGATCCGACGGTGGTGTATTTCACCTGAGTGCTGATCCCGTAGCAGCTCTCGTAGGCGCTGATGTCGCTGGCCAGGTTCGGCTCGAGCTCCGCGACCGCCACGTGCACGCCCTGGCCAAGGTCGCCCATGGCGTACAGGCCGCTCATGCCGTAGTGCCCGGCGAGCTGGTCAGCCGTGTATCCGCCGGCGGCCGTGGCGTCCGAGGCGGCGGTCAGGCAGGCCTTGGGGCCGGCTGCCGCCGCCACCGCCGGGGCGGTCGGGAGGTCAGTGCGCAGTGCCGCGGGGACAGCGGCCGCGGGGGCTGCTGTGCCCCCGGCCGGTGTAGCGGGCGCGGGCCGGTCGGCCGTCTTGGCCGGGATCGGGGTCAGCTCGCTCAGGTGCTGCGGCACAATCAGGTCGTCGAGCCCGATCACGCCCTCGATGTACGGGGCGATGATCGCCGGGACCTTCGGAGCGGCGGTGTTCGCGTAGGCCACCCGGCCGCCCGCCAGTCGGTAGTTGACAAGCGTGACGCCAAACGCGTGCTCGAGCTGCGCCGCGGTGGCCGTGACCGGGATCAGCAGCCGCCCGGAGTCGACCTTCCCAGGGTTAAGACCGAGCGACCGCAGCGTGGCGGACACCTGGCCGATCTGGGTCAGGCTCAGCCCGAACGTCGGGCCGAACTGCCCCTGGCCGAGGAAGTCATGGAAGTACGGCGACTTCGGGTTGGCCAGCCCGTTGAGCAGGGCGGTGAGGCCGGCCTGGTTGCCGAGGTTGAGCCCGACGTCGACGTGGATCTTGGTCGCCGCCGGGACCGCGCCGAGCCGCACCGAGCCGGCCGGAACGGGGGCCGCGGCGCTGGACGTCAGCGCCACCGGCGCCGCCGCCGTCGCGGCTGCCGACGGTATGGCCACGGCGGCGACCGCCCCGGCCAGTGTGGTGATGGCGGCGGCGCTCGCCAGCAGTCGTGCTCTCCCCAGGCGCATGTGCTGTTCCCTCCGTGCTCGGACTGCCTATGAGGTTGTGGCTACTGAAGGTCGGAAAGTGACATGGTGGAGGTCAGGGGTCGGTGGTGTTTACTGGGCATTCCTGACTGGTGTCCTCAGGAGACGACGGTGGCCGTGCCGGCCCCGTCGACTTGGAGTTCGCCCAGGCAGTTGCCGCTGGCGCCGCTCACCAGCCAGAAGTAACCGGTGTGGGTGCTGACCCCCGCTGAGCTGTGCGCCGCCACGCTGCCAGCGCCCACGTACGAGCCGCTTGTCGAGTAGTAGGCGATCGAGATGGCGGCGTTACTGTCGTTGACGAAGCTGTAGGAGGTCGGCGAGCCCGGGCTCGACGACTCGGGTCCCGTGCAGCCGTAGTTGGCGGCACCGGATGCTCCGCCCCATGCCTGTGTCGCCGGAGGCGGCGGCGCGGTCGTGTGAGTCGGCGGCGGCTGGGTGTGGGCAGGTGGCGGTGTCGTTGGCGGCGGCGTGACAACCGTCGACGCGCTGGTGGCCGGCGCGGTCGGGGCAGTGTTCGCCGCCGGGCTGGTCGGCGTTGCCCTCGATTTGTGCCCGGCCGGCTTGGCCGAGGGCTTCTTCGTGGGCTTCTTGGTGGCGGCCGGCTTGCTTGCCGTCGCGGTGGCCCGATGTGTGGCGCTGTGCGAAACAGACGCGCTCGTGGACACGTCGATCGTGGGAGTCGGACCGCCGCTCGCCTTGCCCGTCCCGCCACCTGACAGGCCGATGCCGGCACCCACGCCAATGCCGGCCAGGATGACGATCGCCGCGGCGGCCGCGAGGATCAGCCGCCGCCGCGGCGACGGGTTCACCGGGCCGCCGGGACCGCCTGCCACCGGCCCAGGCCCGCCGGTCGCCGCTCCGCCGGCCGCACCGCCCTGCGCAGGACCTCCGACCACGGGGCCTCCGCCCACGGGGCCGACGCCCACGGGGACTCCGACCACGGGGCCCCCGACCGCGGGACCCTCGACCACGGGAGCGTCACCGGACGGGCCCACCGGGGCCAGGCCGATCGTGGCCAGACCGCCGACGTCGGCCGCCAGCGCGGCCGGGACGAAGGTGAGGTCGTGCTGGTCGCCGGCGCCGGGAGTGCCCGCAAGATCGGCGACTGGCGCGACCGCTGGCGGCGCCGCGGAGGCATCGGCCGCGGCGGCGGCTCCGGCAGCCGCGCCGGCCAATCCGGCAGCCGCGCCGGCCAACCCGGCGGCCGCACCGGCGGCTTCGGCCCGGGTTTCCTGCGCACCGCCGCCAGCGACCGCGGCCACGTCCCGGCCAGCGAGTGCGGGTCCGGGCAAGTCAGCTTTGGCAAGATCGGCTTGAGCCAGATCGGCCTCGGCCAGGCCGGCACCGGTCGCGCCGGCACCGGCGATCGCGGCGCTGGCGACGCCGGCCTCGGCGAGGCCGGGCGCGTCAACGGCAGAGGCGGCCTCGACGCCGGCCGGCGTCAGCGGGATCCCGGCAGACTCGGCCGACCCGCCGGAGGCGGCTTCGGCATCGGGAGCTTCCGCTTCTTCCGCCCCCGCAAGCCCGTCCGCGCCCGCGATCCCCGCACCAGCGATCCCCGCACCAGCGAGTCCTGCACCGGCGAGCTCTCCACCAGCGAGTCCCGCACCGGCGAGCTCAGCCGCCGCGGCCGCGGGGCGCGCGGGGGTGTCCGTGACGGGCGCCGCGCTATCAGACGAGCTGCCGGTCGCGCCGCTGGCGTCCGAGGTCGCGCCGGACGCCGCGTTAGCGTCCGAGGACGTTGCGGCCGGCTGCGACGGGGTGGCCGGTGTCTGCGCGGTCGGTACGTAGCGGGCGATCTGCGAGGTGACCGAGTCGGGGAGCCACTCGGGGGTAACCACGCCGACGCCCGCCCCGAGCGCGTCGAGTTCGGTGAGCAGTTCACCCGGGGTCGGCCGCCCGGCCGGGTCCTTGATCAGGCAGCGCTCAATCAGCGGCCGGATCAGTTCCGGTACCCGCGTCAGGTCGGGGTCACGGCTGACCACGCGGAACATCAACGCTGGCGTGGGGCCGGTGCCGAATGGCCCCAGGCCGGTCAGCGCATAAGTGAGCACCCCGCCAAGGCTGAAGATGTCGCTCGCTGGCCCCACCTCCACGCCCTCCGCTTGCTCGGGCGAGAGGTAGCCGGGCGAGCCCATGACCATCCCGGTCTGGGTGAGCATGGACGCTTCGCGCGCCTTGGAGATGCCGAAGTCGATCACCCGTGGCCCGTCGGCCGCGAGCAGCACGTTGGATGGTTTCAGGTCGCGGTGGATCACGCCGGCCGCGTGGATCGCCTGGAGCCCCTCCGCGAGGCCCGCCGCGAGCTGGAGCACGGTCGCGGCCGGAAGTGGTCCGGCGGTCTCGACCGCCTCATATAGCGACTCGCCAGGTACGTATGCGGTGGCGAACCATGGCGTGGGGCAATTGGTGTCCGCATCCACCACGAGGGCGGTGAACATTCCGCTGACGCCCCGCGCCGAAGCGACCTCGCGGGTGAATCTGGCCCGGAATCCCGGCTCGTTGGCGTACTCCGGCCGGATGACTTTGACCGCCACCTGCCGGCCGCCGGGCGACCGGGCTAGGTAAACCACGCCCATACCGCCCTGGCCCAGCCGGCCGAGCAGCCGGTACGGCCCGACTTCCTTGGGGTCGCCAGGCAGCAGATTGGTAATCACCAGGTCACCCCTGAATTGAGGGCCAGCATTTCCCCGTAGCGCCCGCACATGTCAAACCCGTCCCCATATTGAAATATATGTATGCGAGGCCTTATCCGCCCTTAGGCAAGGTTGTACCACAATTGCCGTGGGCGGAACGAGAGTCGACCCCGCATCAGTGCGGGGTGGCTTTCGAACGGGAACGAAACGGCTAAAACGACAGCATTACACCGAAACGGGCAGTCATTAAGCATGCGTTAAATGACCGTCTATCAGCCGTTAACCCTGGGCTGCTCCCAACAGTCACTCCCGTGACTTTCGCTTGCTCTCGCAGGGCGCAATCAGGCCATCTACCAATATTCATCAAGATCGGGGGGCGCTACCTTCCCGCACGTCACCGGACGTTTACCCCCGCACGGCAAAGTCTGCGCATGTCAGATGATGCGGGGTCCGGCTTGTCTAGGCGACAGATGCTTGCCGCCTCGGGCACTGGGCTACTCGCCGCTACCGCCACCGAGGGTCCCGCGCGCGCCGCGATGCGCGGGCGGACCACGCTGGCGGACGGCACGCCGGAGCAGGTCCACCTCACCTGGGGTGATGACCCCGCCCGGTCCGTCGTGATCTCGTGGGTGTCCCCCGGCCAGGCACTGCATCCCCGCGTCAAGATCGGACAGCGCGTCATCCACGCGGCTGAGCAGATGTACACCGACGTGCTCAGCGGCGAGGCCATCTGGACGTACCACGCACGGGTCGGCCGGCTTCGTCCTGGCGCCACCTACGGGTACGCGGTCACCGCGGACAACGACGGCAACGCGGCCGACCCGTTCAGCGCGACGTTCACGACGGCGCCTGACGGGCGGGCCTCCTTCCGGTTCACCAGCTTCGGCGACCTGGCCACGCCCAACCCGCGCTGGGTGAACTCCTACGGCCAAGCCGCCTACGCGGTCGGGGCGGTAGAGACCTTCCAGCCGCTGTTCCACTTGCTCAACGGGGACCTCGCCTACGCGGACCTGAATCCGGCGACCCAACCGGAGGTGTGGCGGGACTTCGGCAGGAACGCGCAGGCGTCGGCGGCGCACCGGCCATGGATGCCGGTGCCCGGGAACCACGAGCTCGAGCTCGGCAATGACGCGGACGGGCTCGCGGCCTACCTGGCCAGGTACGCACTGCCCGGCAACGGGTCCGGGCGGTTCGAGGGTTACTGGTACTCGTTCCGGATCGGCACCGCCGTCTTCATCTGCCTGAGCGGTGATGACATCGCCTTCCAGGACGCGGGGGCGTTCGTGGCCGGCCCGGAGCCGCTGGTGCCCGGCGCCGACGGCGCCGAGCCGGTACCGGCCGGCACCTCCCGGTACGTGCGCGGCTACTCGGGCGGCGCGCAGACCGAGTGGCTCGAGGCGACACTCAAGGCGGCCCGCCGCGACACAGGAGTCGACTGGGTCGTTGTGCAGGTCCACCAGTGCGCATGCTCGTCCGCCCGCGACGGCAACGGCTCCGACCTGGGCGTCCGGGAGGAATGGCTGCCGCTGTTCGACCAGTACGAGGTGGACCTGGTGCTGTCCGGGCACGCACACGGGTACGAACGCTCATTCCCGGTGCGCGGCTTCGACGCCGCGGCCGGCAAAGACGCAGCCACCGGGACGCCAACCGAGACCCGCCGCCCGCATCCGGTGACCACCGCGGACAGCGGCATATTCGACACCAGCCAGGGCACCATCCACCTGGTGCTGGGCTGCGGCGGTTCGCTGCCCGGCTCCGATGGCCGCGCCGCCGGCCGGGATCAGGCCACCCCCGGCTCGGCCGGCCCGGGCTCGGCCGACCAGAGCTCCGCCGACCCCAGCTCTACTGACACCATGGGCGGCACCCCGTTGGCGATGGTGTTCACCCGGCCCAACCACCCAGTTCCCGCGGGAGTCCCATCCGGTCCGCAGGGGGCCTGGATCCGGCCGGCGGCGGACGCGGTGGAGCCCGCGATCTGGTCCGCGCGACGTGACACCTCGACCTGGTACGGGATCGCGGTCTTCGACGTCAACCCGGGCACCGAGGCCGGCGGGCAGACGTCGATCACCGTCAGCTACTACCACGCGCTCGGGGCCGGCCCGGCGGGCTCGCCGACCGGCGACTACACGCTCTTCGAGACCTTCACGCTCGTCCGGCCCCGTTCCGACGGACGGCGCTGGCACGCCAGGCAGGCGACGCTCTTCTAGCAAGACGCGGATCGTCTCGGGCGTCACGGGTCATGAACGACCGGTAACGCGGGTCCGATACGGTCGTGCCATGGCTGCTGTTGACGCTGTGGTGGTTGGTGCCGGAGTGGTCGGGCTGACGACCGCGATCAGTCTGGCCGAGGCAGGGCTCGCGACCCGGATCGTTGCGGCCGAGCCGCCCTCGCGCGTGACGTCGGCCGCAGCGGGCGCAATCTGGGGGCCGGTCCGGTGCGGGCCGGCCGACCGCTGCTACGAGTGGGCGCGTACCGGGCTGGACGTGCTCGGCGCGCTAACCGAGGAGCCATCGGCCGGTGTTCACCAGCTATCCGGGCGCGAGCTTTCCGCCACCGGCGCGACCCCGCCCGGCTGGCTGAACCTGCTGCCCGGCACGCGGCTGCTCGGTCAGGACGAGCTTCCCGGCGGCTATACCTCCGGGTGGGCCTACACGGCGCCCGTCGTGAACATGCCGGCCTACCTGGAGTACCTGCTGGGGTGGTTCGAGGATCTTGGCGGCCGGGTCGGCTACGAGACCGTCGCGTCGCTCTCCGGTCTCGACGCGCCGGTCGTGGTCAACTGCACCGGGATCGGCGCGCGCTCACTCGTGCCCGACGAGACCGTGGTGCCGGTCCGCGGACAGGTCGTGGTGGCGGAAAACCCGGGCATCACCGAGTTCTACCTCGACCACGGGGACGGCGGCGCCGACTACGTGTACCTGATCCCGCACGCCGACCTGGTCGTCCTCGGCGGGACGGCGCACGAGGGCGCGGCCGACTGGGCGCCTCGGCCGGAGGTGTCGCAGCGCATCCTGCGGGACACCGCCGCTGCTTTCCCGCGGCTGCGCAGCGCACGGGTGGTTACGGAGCGGGTCGGCCTGCGGCCGGTCCGTCCGGAAGTGCGCCTCGAGCTGGACGAGTTCCCCGGCGGCGTCGGCGTCCCGGCGGGACGGGTGCTCTGGCACAACTACGGCCACGGCGGCGCGGGCGTCACCCTGTCCTGGGGCTGCGCCCGCGAGCTAACCGAGGCGGTCCTGGCTGGCCATGTCCCCGCGCAAGACGTGGGATAGCGAGACAGGCGGGTGCCGCGTTCCCCCGCCTCCGCTGCCCGCGGCGATGAGCGAGGCGGGGACGGGGGAACCCGCGGTTCGTTCCGGATAAGGGGGTCTGAACCAGCGGCAAACCCGCACTCCCTTGACTACGGGACGGCGGGCCTGGCGGGGGTTGTCTCCTGCGCGGGCATGGAGTTGCTGGCGGGGATGGGGTAGGCGATGCCGACGTCCAGGGTGCCGGTGAGGGCATTGAGGACCGCTTCTTCGACCACGGTGAGGTTGGAGCCGATCGAGGTCGACGGGAGCGACGGGACGGCCGTGACCGGTGGGGCGGTCAGGTTCAGGGCGCCGGTGAAGTCACCGGTGGCGGAGCGGCGCCAGGCTGACAGGTTGGGCACCGTGACACCGAACCGGGTCTCGGCGAGGCGCAGCGTGGAGGTATGGTCGAGCGGCCCGGAGTACTTGTAGCCGCCGGCCGAGAACGGGGAGATGACCAGGGCGGGAGTGCGGAATCCGAGGCCGATCGGGCCGGCGATGCCGCCCGCGGAACTCGGCAGCTTGGTCAGGTACTCCCCCGCCGTGCCCGCCGGGGCGGTGGGCGGCGGCACGTGGTCGAAGAACCCGCCGTTCTCGTCGTAGTTGACGATGAACACCGTCTGCGCCCAGACCTCGGGGTTGGAGATCAAGATGGACAGGATCTGCTGTACCAGGTACTCGCCCCACTCCGGCGGCGCGGCGGGATGCTCGCACTCGGCGAGCGGCGGGACGATCCACGAGACAGACGGGAGCGTGCCGTTCTTCACGTCATCGGAGAAGCTGTCCGGGTAGCTCGGCGTGATGCCGCGGGCGATCAGCTCGAGGCCGGTGATGCTGAAGATATTGGTGTAGTTCTTGAAGTACGACAGCACGCCAAGACCGAGGATGCCGGTGGGATCGTTGTAGACCTTCCAGCTGACGCCCGCCTTGAGCAGCGCCTCCGGGTAGGTCTCCCAGTTCAGCGCGCCGGTCATCCCGACCCGGTCGGACGCGGTGGTGATGACCGGGCCGCCGTGCGCGCCGGCGGGGTCGATCGACGCGGAGATGGCCATCAGCCGGTTCGGGTCGGTCGGGCCGAGCACCGAGCAGAAGTAGTCGTCGCAGATGGTGAACGCGTCCGCGAGGGCGTAGTAGAAGGACAGCTCGGACCGGGTGAAGTAGCCCATCGTCACCGGGCCGTTGGTGTCGCCGTCGGCAGCCAGGTGAGCGGTTATGAACGAGTCGAGCTTGCCGCCGTTCCAGCTCTTGTGCTGGGTGACCCAGTCGTGGGCGATGTCGTTGGTGGTCTCGCCGTCCTCCGACGGGGGGTCATTCAGCAGGTTGAAAGGCTGGAGGTAGCCGCTGCTGCTGGGTCCCGTGCCCGGCTGATAGCCGTACTGATCGAAGATGGGGGTGCCGTTGCCGTTGAGCAGCACGTTGGGGTCGGAGAAGCCCCTGACGCCGGAGATGGTGCCGAAGTAGTGGTCGAAACTGCGGTTTTCCTGCATCAGGATGACGATGTGCTTGATGTCGCTCAGCGACGCGGCCCCGGTGGCGCTGCTGGCTTCCACCACCTTGTCGATCAGCCGGGCCTGCTCGTCTGAGATTTTTCCCGAACGAAGCCTGGACCCCGCCGCGGCCCCGATGGCCGCGGCGGCGCCGCCGACCATGAAGCTGCGCCTGGTGGTCCGGAATCTGCGGGACTTCGGGTTCTCGTTTCGGTCGCCGGCGTCTGCTGGCGTGTCTTGGCCTGGCGTGTCCTGTGCTGGCTTGTCGTGCCCTGGCTCTTCGTGCTCGCTCACGTGCCGTCTCCTGGGGGTGTCGCCGGTCGATTTCGGGGGAATCGGTCGATCTGTGCTGGAGTCGGTTGATGCACATACCGCTGGCTAGCGGTGCACCGAGCGTAGGAGCGGCATCTGGCCGTCAGCTAGCCGATTGCTGACCGGCGGGTAACTTACGGCGGAACAGGAACCCGGCGACTCGGTCACCTTCGACGGCGGGTAGCCGACTTCGCGCCCTGCCAGCGGGACTGTGCTGCCCCGCAGTGGCCAGGGGACCGGCTGACCTCAGCTGTCGAGGTGCTAGCTGCCGTCGCGGAGGTCGGCGGGAGCGCCAGGCTTGTACGTGACGGCGTCGAAGATCGCGGTGCAGCCGTGGCCCTGTGGTGACTGCGCGAGGAAGCCGATTCGGGCGCCGGAGGCCTCACCGAGGGTGAAGTAGCGCAGCAGCCGCCAGTACGTGCCGTTCTCCGAGGCGTGGAATGCCCACGCTCTGCCCGACCGGGTGACGCGCAGCCAGAGCGGGCCGCCGACGGTTTCGAACGAGTTGCTGTCGTCCGACGTGCCGTGGGTGACCACCGTGACGGCGGTTGGCTTGTGCTGCGGGGAGTACTCGTAGCAGAGCTTGGCCCAGCGACGCTCGCTGAGGTACAGCAGCATCACGCCGGCGTCGAAGGTGCTGCCGAATCCGACCGTGACCCGGGCCGACAGGGTGAAGTCCGCCTCGCCAGGTAGCCCGGTGAAGCGGCCCGCGTCCGGGCGGGCGCCCTCGTCACCAGCGGGATCGATGAACATGTCGGACTTCGGACCGGAGGTAAGCGTCAGCGTTCCGGCGCTGATGCTTGCCTGGCACGCCGGGCTGCCCGACGGGGTCAGCGGGAAGGGCAGTCCCGGAAGGTGCAAATCGGTCACGATGGCAGTCTGCCATGAACCCGCGGGTGCAGGTGGATGCGGTGCCCGCGACACGCGCCGGCGGAGCGTTCGCTACCGCGGCGGGTCTGTCTAACCCCTCCCCTGGCATTTCAGGGATGTCTGCTCAGCGAGCGTCCCGCCGACGTTGCGTAGCTATCCGTACGGAATGTATGGTCATTCCATAAGTTTCTACTTATAAAAGGAGGCAGGATGTCCTTCGATCCCCTGGCCACGGCCAGTCTGGTGAGCCGCGAGGTACGCAGCGGCTCCCGCGGCGGGGCAGCGACGAGGATCGTCGTCGCGCGCCGGACGTACCGCGCAGAGCAGGCCGATCTGTGGGATGCCCTGACGAATCCTGACCGGATTCCCAGGTGGTTCCTGCCGGTACGCGGCGATCTCAGGCTGGGCGGCCGGTACCAGCTCGAGGGCAATGCCGGCGGTGTCATCGAGCACTGCAAGGAGCCAGAGTCGTTTGCGGTGACCTGGGAGTATGGCGGGACGCTCTCGTGGGTGGACGTCACACTCACGCCGGACGGCGAGCGCACCACACTGGAGCTTGCCCACGAGGCGCCCGTAGACCCCGATCGGTGGGAACAGTTCGGCCCCAGTGCGGTGGGCATCGGCTGGGATCTTTCCCTGATGAGCCTTGGCCTCCACCTCGACAGCGGTGCACCCCGCGACCCGGAAAAGGCAGCGACATTCCCCTCCTCGCCGGACGGCGTGGCCTTCATCCGGGCGAGTGCTGCGCGGTGGGCCGAGGCGGCCATAGCGGACGGCGACGAGGCTGGTGCGGCACAGCAAGCCGCCGCGCGCACAGTGGCCTTTTACACCACCCCGCCCGCGGCACCGACCGGCAACGCGGCCGACTAGGTGCACGGGGTCTTCGAGGCTCTCGGCGACCCGGTCCGCCGGCTCATCCTGGAGCTGCTCGCTACTGAGGAGCAGTCCACGGGTTCGCTCGTCGCGGCATTGCAGTCCCGGATGCCAATCTCACAGCCCGCGGTCTCGCAGCACCTCAAGGTGCTGCGAGGGGCCAGCCTGGTACACGCGCGCGCCGACGGCACCCGCCGGATCTACGCACTGGATCACGCCGGGCTCAACGCCGCCCAGGCATGGCTGGCCCGGCTGGCCGATCCGCTCGAGCCATTCACCCAGCCCCTGGACGCGCTAGCCACCGAACTCGCCCGCGGCCGGCGGGCTCAGCGAACCGCTCATGGGGCGCAGTCCCCAGTGCCGCGGTCCGGAGCGCAAGACAGCCGGACCGCCTGACGACGCTGCCAGTTCACGGGATCGCCTGAGGCCAGAGGGCACGCGGGCGCCCTCGTCACCAGCGGGACCGCGGCGGGCCTGCCTCGATCCGGCGGCGGAGCTCCGCTAGGCCGCCGGCACCGCGTTCGATGGTCCACCAGCTCTCGATCCACCAGGTGGCGCCGCCGTCTTCCCAGGCGCGAGGGTCCGGCGGGTCGAGCTGGATGAACTCGCCGGTGCTGTCTCCCTCGATGATCACGTCGTAGCCGTCGGCGGGCAGCCCGGCGGCGGCGCGCAGCGCCTTGACCTCGGCCACGACCTCCGCGAGCTCGGCTGGCCCGGTGAATTGGCGGTGGCCGTTGTCCCCGAGGACCGAGGGCAGCAGTCCGTCCCAGCGTGCGGCCCGCTCAAGCGACGGCTGCCGGGTGCGGCCGCCGACCTTGGCTCCCACGAGCCAGACCGGCGGCCTCGGGCGCTGCGCTGGCGGCGCCGGGACCATGTGGTCGGTGGGTTTCACGCTGTAGTGCTTGCCGTCGTAGCTGAACGGCTGCCCGCGCATCAGCCCGTCGTAGATGGTCAGGCACTCGTCCAGCTTCTCGGCCCGGGCCTTGCGGCCCTCGTCGGCCTCGAATGCCGTCCAGCCCTCATGGATCGCACCGAGCCCGACGGACATGACAACCCGGCCGTTGCTCAGCCGGTCGACAGTCCCGACGGCGGAGGCGAGGTCCCACGGCCGCCACCGCGACGCGGGGGTCAGCAGCGTGCCGAGCCTGACCCGCTCCGTCGTCATGGCGGCCGCGCCAAGAACAACCCAGGCGGACTCGCCCCAGACCGCCTCCCAGGTGAAGACCCCGTCCCAGTCATGCCGCTCGCCAAGGGCGGCCAGCTCGGCGAACTCGCGGGCATCCGCGAATGGCACCACGAACCCGAATCGCATGCGACGACCCTAACCCGCTCCCCCGACATTCCGGGGATGGCTCTGCGCCGTCAGAGGTCGGCCTCCGCTAGCACGACACCGGGGGCAAAGGTGGTGATGGCGAGCTGGAGCCGGCGGCGGTCAAGCTTCCACATGCTGACTACGCGTGCTGCCCCGGCGGCGACGCCAGGCGGCGACATGTAGGCCGGCTTGTCCATTCGCCCGCCCGGCGCAACGGAATCGAGCGCCGGTAACCGATCGGACAGATGTCCGGTGGGCTGGGTCCTCTGTAGTTTTCACCCGATGCTCGCCGAGCGTTGCTGGTTCGCCGCGGACAGCTAGTGCTAGCCTTGCGGCGACCTCATGGGCGGGGGACGCTCAGCGAGACGAGGAGCGTACATCGTGACCGAAGAAGAAGTCCTGGCGAACCTGATTGCGGCCGAGGGGCTAGAGATGGCGCTAATCATGATGGCAGGGTCGACTGCCATAGCCGCCATGGGGGACGCTGCACAGCTGTCGAAGTAACGCGGCTGCTCGGGCTCGCGGCGGTCAGGCGGTCAGGCGCGCAAGACAGCCTGACCGCCTGACCGTTCGTTTACCGGTAGCGACCCTTCCAGGATCAAGGGGCCCTCCGAGATTTTCTCCCGGCCGCTGTCGAATCCCGGGGACTAAGTTCGACAACACGGTGACTGCCGAGACAGTGGTGCAGGAGGACGAGATGAAGTACATCGCTTTGCTGTACGGCGAGCCGAACGCCGGTCCGGCGCCGGGCACGCCCGAGTTCATGACGATGCTGGACGAGTATCAGTCCGCGACCGCGGCGATGGCCGATGCCGGGGTGCTGCTCGACAGCAGCCCGCTCGGGCCGTCGCAGACCGCGACCGTGGTCCGGGTCCGCGACGGTGAGACGCACCTGAGCGACGGTCCGTTCGCCGAGATCAAGGAGCAGCTCGGCGGCTATTACATCCTGGACTGCGAGGACCTCGACACGGCGGTGCGGTACGTGGCGACGATCCCGGCGGCCAAGTACGGGTCGGTCGAGGTCCGGCCGGTGATGGTGATGCCAGGCTGAGCGAGGACATCGAGCGGGCCCTGCGCGCCGCATGGTGGCCCGCGACCGCGGCGGTGGCCCGGCTCTCGGGTGATCTGTCGCTGGCCGAGGACTGCGCGCAAGAGGCGTGCGCCGCGGCCGTGACGCAGTGGCCGCGCGATGGACTGCCGGCCAATCCCGGCGGCTGGGTCGTGGCGGTGGCGCGGCGCCGCGCGCTGGACTTCTTGCGTCGCGAGAGCGCGCGCGCCGGGAAGGAACGCGAAGCCGTGCAGGAGTGGACCGCGGGCGACCCTGACGACAGCGCCGTCGCCGATGACGACCAGCTGGCGCTGCTGTTCGCGTGCTGCCACCCCGCACTGGACCCGGCGACCCGGGTGCCACTGACCTTGCGGGTGGTGTGCGGGCTGCCGACGGCGTCCATCGCGCGGCTGCTGCTGCTATCTGAGCCGACCGTCGCACAGCGGATCGTGCGGGCAAAGCGGAAGATCCGCGACGCTGGTATCCGGCTGCGCGTGCCCGATCCGGAAGAGCGGCCGGCCCGGCTGGCCTCGGTACTGCGCGCCATCTACCTCACGTTCACCGAGGGACACTCGCCGCACGGAGGCAGCGCTGTCGTCCGTGACGACCTGTGCGAGGAGGCGCTGCGCCTCGCCACCGGCCTGCACCGGCTGCTGCCGGGAGAGCCTGAGGTCACCGGGCTGCTCGCGCTCATTCTGCTGACCAGCGCCCGCAGCGCGGCAAGGGCTGACGAGGACGGCGCGCTGGTCTTGCTCGCTGACCAGGACCGCGGCCGGTGGGACCAGGATAGGCTCGACGAGGGAAGGTCGCTGGTTGAGACGGCGCTCGCCCAGCATCATCCCGGGCCCTACCAGCTGCAGGCCGCCATAGCGGCCTGCCACGCCGATGCGGCGACCGCTGCCGACACAGACTGGCGGCAGATCGCCGCGCTGTACAGCGAGCTGCTCCGGTTCGACCCGTCACCGGTCATCGAGGCAAACCGCGCCACCGCCGTCGCCTACGCCGAAGGCCCGGCGGCCGGGCTGGCCATCCTCGACACGCTCGCCGCCAGCTCCCGGCTCGCCCGCTGGCCGCAGCTGCACATCGCGCGCGGCGCGCTGCTCGCCCAGTGCGGCCGTCACGAGGAAGCCATCGCCGCCTACCGCGACGCCCTCGCGCTCGAGCCGGCCGAACCGGTCCGCCAGCACATCACCAGCCAGATCGCGGCGCTAGCCGAGCGCGGCGGGTGAAATACCTAAGTTGACCGACATATCCGGCCAAGCCGGGTGCGCAACAGGATGAGCAGCCGGCGGCACCGCGGTCTAAGGTGGGGCGTAGACGGGCGAGCCATGAGGCGTTGAAAGGCGGTACCGGTGAAGCTGCCTTACGTTGAGTACGAGGCGCCCACGACTGTTGCTGAAGCTGTCGGCCTGCTGGCTGAGCACGACGACGAGGCGAGCGTGCTCGCCGGAGGCCAGAGCCTGATCCCGCTGCTGGCGCTTCGGCTGGCCCGGCCCACGGTGCTCGTCGACATCAACGGCCTGGCTGAGCTGTCCGGGGTGTCGGTGAGCAATGGCTGGGTGGCTATCGGCGCGATAACGCGCGAGTACGTGGCCGAGGAATCCCAGGCAATCGCCGATTCCGTGCCTTTGCTGGCGGCCGCGTTGCCGCTGATCGGCCACGAGGCGATTCGCAGCCGCGGAACGATCGGAGGCAGCCTGGCGCACGCCGATCCGGCCGCCGAACTGCCGGCGGTCGCCCGGGCCCTGGATGCCGAGTTCGTGGTGCGGAGCAGGGCGGGCGAGCGGGTCGTCCCCGCCGCGGAATGGTTCGAGGGTTACCTGGCGACAGCACGCCATCCGGACGAGCTCTTGACCGAGGTCCGCTTCCCGGCAGCACGACCGGGCACCGGTGCTGCCTTCGAGGAGGTCGCCAGGCGCCATGGTGACTTCGCCATCGTTGGCCTGGCGGCCTCACTGACGCTTACCGGCGAGGTGATCAGCGACGCCCGGCTCGCGTTTTCCGGCATCGCCGACGTGCCAGTCCGGGCAACGGCCGCGGAGGATCTGCTGTCCGGCCAGCGGCCATCGCCGGAACTGTTCGAGGAGGCGGCCCGCCGGGCGACCGCCGATATCGATCCGCCTGCCGACCTGCACGGGCCGTCGGAGTACCGGAAGAAAATAGCGGCAACCCTGGTCCGTCGCGGGTTGCAGGCGGCCGCTGACAACGCCCACGGGAGGCAGTGACCGATGGTGGATATCACCCTGCGGGTGAACGGTGCAACCCGCACCAGCTCGGTGGAAGCGCGCAAGACGCTGTCGGACTTCCTGCGAGATGACCTCGATCTCACCGGAACGCACGTCGGCTGCGAGCACGGGGTCTGCGGTGCCTGCACTGTCATCGTCGACGGCCGGGCGGTGCGCTCGTGCCTGATGCTGGCTGTCCAGGCCGCAGGCAGCGAGATCACCACGATCGAGGGGCTAGCGCCGGATGGGGCCCTCGGCCCGCTGCAGCAGGCGATGTGGGACTCGCATAGCTTCCAGTGCGGATTCTGCACGCCCGGGTTCGTCATGCAGGCCTCCGCATTCCTCAGCGCCCACCCGGACGCCGGCGAGCAGGAGATCCGCGAAGCACTGTCCGGCAACATCTGCCGCTGCACCGGGTACCAGAGCATCATCGATGGCGTCCTGCTGGCCGCCCAGCGCACCAGGGAAACACAGGCAGCAGGGAATGCTGATCTAGCAAGCTGATCTAGGGAGCACGATGACTCAGATTGCCGCCCAGCGCTACACCGGCGCCAGCGTCAAGCGCTCGGAGGACCCGCGCATCCTGACTGGCGGCGGGCAGTACATCGCCGACCTTAAGCTGCCGGGGATGCTGCACGCGGCGTTCGTGCGCTCGCCAATGGCCCACGCTCGGGTGCTCGCGGTGGATGCCTCGGCCGCCCGGGACTTGCCCGGCGTCGTCGCGGTACTCACCGGAGCGGACCTGGAGGCGGTGACGATCCGCGGGCAGGACCCGCTGTTCGCGATGATGGGCGGCGGCGGGCCGATGCCCGACTACAGCCTGCTGGCGACGGACAAGGTGCGCTTCGCCGGCGACCCGGTGGCGATTGTAGTCGCCGAGAGCCGGTACCTGGCCGAGGACGGCTGCGAGCTGGTCGAAGTCGACTACGAAGACCTGCCCCCGGTCGTGAGCGCGGCCTTCGCCCTCGACGCGGGCAGCCCGCCGGTGTTCGCCAACCTGGGCAACAACATCATCGGCCCGCACCGTCGCAGCGAGTTCGGCGATGTGGCCGGCACGTTCGCGGGCGCGGACCGGGTCGCCGAGTTCCGGATCGACGTGCACCGCCACCAGAACGTGCCCATGGAGGGACGCGGTGTCGTGGCGAACTACGACGCCGGCTCAGGCACGATGACGTTCCACGCGGCAACTCAGAGCGTCCACATCACCCGGATGGGCATCGCCATGCGCCTCGGCATGGAGCCGGACAAGGTGCGCGTCCTGGCCGGTGATATCGGCGGCTCGTTCGGCCTGAAGATGGGTGCCTCCCGCGAGGAACTCGCCGTCGCGGCGGCTTCACGCGCTGTCGGACGGCCGGTCAAGTGGATCGAGGACCGCGGCGAGAACCTCAGCGCGTCCGGGCAGGCGCGGGAGGAGTACTTCGACGTCCGGGCGGCGGTCAGCAAGGACGGTGACCTGCTCGGACTCGACGTGAAGATGGTGATCGACAACGGCGCGTACCCGGTCATGGCCACGATGGTGCCGAACATCATCCAGATGATGATGCCCGGGCCGTACAAGATGTCGGCCCTGGGCTTCGAGTCAACCGCGGTCACCACCAACAAGGCGTCGTACATCGCCTATCGCGGCCCGTGGGCGTCCGAGACGTTCGTCCGGGAACGCGTCCTCGACCTGCTTGCGAAGGACCTCGGCCTCGACCCGCTCGAGATCCGGCTGCGGAACGTCGCCCCGCGCACCGACCCGCCGCTCACCATGGTCACCGGGCGTCCGCTGGTCGGCGTCACCACGAAGGAGTCGCTGGAGCGCATCGGCCAGCTGGTCGACATCCCGGCCTTCCGGCGCCGCCAGGCCGAAGAACGCGCTCGTGGCCGTTACCTGGGCATTGGCGTGGCGACCTTCATCGAAGGTGCTCCCGGGCCGCGCGCACCCGGAGGGCCCAGCGACGGCCCGATGGGCCTGGAGCACATGCGGCTGCGTCTTGCGGAAGACGGCATCGTGACGCTGTTCACCGGCCAGATGCCGCACGGGCAGAGTCACCAGACCACCCTCGCCCAGATCGCCGCCGACGAGTTCGGCGTGCCGTTCGAGCAGGTCCGCGTGGTCGTCGGCGACAGTGACGCGGTGCCGTTCGGAATGACGGGCGGCAGCCGGTCAGCCACCATGACCGGAGGCGTCGCGCTGCACGGCGCCCGGCAGCTCAAGGCCAAGGTGCTCGATTTCGCGTCGCTCCTCATCGAAGCCAGCGCCCGGGACCTGGAGATCAGCGATGGCCAGATCTTCGTGCGCGGTGACCCCGACAGCGCGATCGGTGTGGCCGAGGTCGCGCGGCGGGCCGCTTCGGGGCAGTTCGACGGCGATGCCGACGCCGACCTCGAAGTTCAGGCGTCGTTCGACGGCGGCGACAGCGGCTGGTCGGGCGGCAGCCATTGCGCCATCGTCGAAGTCGACGTGGAGACCGGCCTGGTGAAGATCGAGCGGTACGTCGCGGCGGAGGACTGCGGCGCGCTCATCAACCCCGCTGTCGTCGAGGGCCAGATCCGGGGCGGCATCGCGCAGGGCATCGGCGCTGTGCTGCTCGAGCGATCTGCCTACGACCAGGACGGCAACTTCCAGTCAGCGACCTTCATGGACTACCTGCTGCCAACCGCCTGCGACGTTCCCCGGATCGAGATAGAGCACCTGCAGACCGTGCCGCTGGACGCTGACGTCAACTTCCGCGGCGTGGGCGAGGGTGGCATGATCATCGCGCCGCCAACGCTGGTCAATGCGATCGAGGACGCCCTCGCGCCGTTCGGGGTGCGGATCTACGAGCAGCACCTGCCTCCGGCTCGCATCCTCGAGCTGATAGCGGACGCCGGCGTCTAGACGAGGGCGCCGGTTAGCCACCAGCCACGTCGCTGGCATCACGTCGCACGCTAGGACGATCATTGGATCATGACGGACTGGATTGGGCGGCCCGCTGCCGAGATCGCGGCGGCGGTCAGGGCCGGTGAGGTCACGGCGAGCGAAGTCGCCGCCGCGCATGTCGAGCGGATCTCCCAGCTGAACGCGGAACTGGGGGCGTTCGTCCGGGTCAGGGTGGCGGAGGCAGCGGCCGATGCCGCGACGGTCGACGAGCGGGCCGACCGGGCCCGGCTGCCGCTGGCCGGAGTTCCCGTCGCGGTCAAGGACTGCGTGGCGGTCGCGGGCGAGCCAATGCGCTACGGGAGCGGCGCGCGTCCCGCCGTGCCGCAGGTCGCGGACCACCCGGTGGTCGCCAGGCTCCGCGCCGCCGGGGCCGTCGTGGTCGGCATGACAAACCTGCCCGAGCTGGCGATCTACCCGTTCAGCGACAGCGTGTTCGGGGTCGCACGCAACCCCTGGGATCCGCGGCGCACCCCCGGTGGTTCATCCGGAGGGTCGGCCGCGGCGGTGGCATCCGCGATGGTCCCGATCGCGCACGGCACCGACGGGCTCGGTTCCATCAGGATTCCCGCGGCGGCCTGCGGACTGTTCGGCATCAAGCCGGGATCCCTCGTCGTGACGGGGGAACCCTGGGAGCGGGGCTGGTACGGGCTGTCGGAGAACGGCCCGCTGGCGACCACCGTGGCGGACGCGGCGACCATGCTCGGCGTGATGGCGGGCACGACCTACCGGCTCCAGGAGCCGGGCCGGCTGCGGGTCGCGCTCTCCGTCCGGCCGCCGGGGCCCGGTGTCATCGTGCACGAGGCGTACCGCACGGCCGTCCTGCAGTGCGCGGACCTGCTCGCCAAGGCAGGTCACGAGGTGCTTGAGGACGATCCGCCGTATCCGGGCTGGCTGGTCCCGCTGCTGCTCTCGTACTGGGTCGCGGGCCCGGCGGACGAGGCGGGCGCCGACCTGAGCGGCCTTGAAGAGCGGACCCAATGGCACGTCCGCGCGGGCCAGCTCGTGCAGCGGCTGCGGCCGCCGCGGGAGGACGACAGGCGGCACCTGCGCGACGTCCTCGAGCCGTTCTTCGCCGGACACGACGTGCTGCTGATGCCCGCCCTCGCCCAGCCGTGCCCGCCCGCCTTGCGCTACGGCGAGCGTTCCTGGCCGCGCAGCGTCGTCGCCGCGCTGCGGTTCTCGCCGATGACCGGCGTGTGGAACCTCGCGGGCTATCCGGCGGCGTCGGTGCCGGTTCCCGGCACCGGACTCCCCGGCGGCAGCGGGGTCCAAGACCCCCGGCTGACCGAAACCGGGCAGCCCGGCGGCGGTCTCCCCGGGGCCGTGCAGCTGGTGGCCGCGCCTGGCGGCGAACAGCTGCTGCTCTCGGTCGCCGCGGAGATCGAGCGCATCCAGGGCTGGCCGCGGCACGCCCCGGCCTACGACCCGGCCAACAACACGACCGGGTGAGTGGCAGTTGACCCGGGTCACTAGGGTCATGGACCATGGACATCGGATTCGGGGCGCCGGTCTCTGGGGTATGGGCTACACCGCGGAACCTAGCGGAACTAGCGCGCCGCGCCGAGCGACTCGGTTACCGGTCGCTGTGGACGTTCCAGCGGCTACTCGCACCCGCAGGAGCGAACCTGGCGCCGGTTTATCACAGCGTGCTCGACCCCATGGTTTCGCTGGGGTACCTGGCCGCCGCGACGTCGACCATCCGGCTCGGCGTGGCGGTGGTCAATCACCCCTTCGCCTCGCCGCTGCTGCTCGCCAAGCAGGCCGCCACCGTGGACGTGCTGTCCGGCGGGCGGCTTGACCTGGGGATCGGGAACGGGTGGCTGGCCGAGGAGTTCACCGGGTCCGGCGTGTCGTTCGCCAGGCGCGGGGCGCGCGCCGACGACTACGTGGCAGCCGTCCGGGCGCTGTGGACGAGTGAGGGCGGGTATCACGGCGCGTTTTTCGAGATACCCGCCGGGCGGCAGGACCCGCGTCCCGTCCAGCGACCCGGGCCGCCGATCCTCATCGGCGGCATGTCGCGGGCCGCGATGGAGCGGGCAGGGCGGGTCGGCGACGGCTGGGTGACCGCGTCCAGCGCCGACCTGTCGCTGATCGCCGAGTCCGCCAAGGTGGTGCAGGACGCCGCGCGAGCGGCCGGCCGCGGGCCCGCGCGGATCGTCTGCCGGGGCGTCGTCCGGCCGGGAACGCCGCGGGTGTCGAAGACCACCGGCCACCGGGAGCTGCTGTCCGGCTCCTATGAGCAGATCCGCGAGGACATCCGGTGGCTGGAGAGCTGCGGTGTTACCGAGGTGTTCTACGACCTGAACTTCGACCGGCAGGTCAGCGGCCCCGGAGCGGACGATGGCAAGGCGGTATTGGCGGCCACCGAGATCATGGAGGCGCTCGCCCCGGACGGCCGGATGTAGCGGATGCCGGATGTGGCGGATAGCGGGGCCGCCGGAGCAGGGTTACTGGCCTGAGCTCCCGTCGAGAATGACCTGCGTGACCAGTTCCGGGTTGTCGGTCATCGGGACGTGGCCGCAGCCGGGCAGGGTGCGGAACCTGGCCTGCGGGATGCGGTGCAGTGCCACCCGCGCCTGGCTGGGCGGGAGCAGCCGGTCCCTGGTGCCCCACGCGATCGTGACCGGGACGTCGGGCGGGATGGCGTCGGTAAAGGCCACCCGCTCGGCCAGCACGGCGGACACCGCGTCGCGGGCCCGGAAGAAGGCGTAGGCGTCGTCAACGGCCTGCTCCGATGTCATCCGCGCGGGACTGGCGACGAACGCGGCGTCCATCACCGCGCGACCGACCACGCTGCGGGCGAGCAACGGGATCAGGTTCCGCACCGCCGTCCCGGTCAGCTCGGCGCCGAGAAAGACCACCTTCACGTAGGGGAACTCCCAGCCACCCGACCAGAAGCCGCCCGGCGAGAGCGCGGTGACCGTCGCGGCCCGGCCGGCCGCGCCCGCTTCCAGGGCCAGCGCGCCGCCGAGCGAGTTACCCGCGATGTGCGGGCGGTCAAGTCCGTGATCGTCAAGGAACGCGAAGACCGCGACCGCCATCGCCTCGATGGCCGAACGGCCGGTGCCGGTGCCGGCGCCGAGCGGCGGGGACTCACCGTGGCCGGGCAGGTCGAGGGCGTATACGGTCCGCTGCTCCGCGAGCAGGTCGAGGACTGGGTACCAGGCCTGGCGCCGGTGGCCCACACCGTGCAGCAGGACGAGCGGCTCGCCGGAACCACGGCGCTCGAAGGCGAGGTTTCCCATGTCCGAGCCGCCCATCTTTCCTCCCGAGGTCAGGTACACCACTGTAGGCGGGCCGGCGGTCGACCACGAGAAGGGCGGCAGAACGGGCGGAGCAACGGTTCGTTCCGGATAACCGGCTAGTCTCGACGGTATGGAGAAGGTGGTGCGGAGCGACGCAGAATGGCGGGAGATGCTATCCCCCGCGGAGTACGCGGTACTGCGGCAGGCGGGAACCGAGCGGGCGTTCACCGGCGAGTACACGGACACCGAGACGGTGGGCGTGTACCGGTGCCGGGCGTGCGGGGCGGAGCTGTTCAGGTCGGAGGCGAAGTTCCATTCCGGGTGCGGCTGGCCGTCGTTCTACCAGCCGACCTCGGATGACGCGGTGCGGCTGATCGAGGACCGCTCGCACGGGATGGTCCGGGTCGAGGCTCGGTGCGCGAGCTGCGATTCGCACCTCGGGCACGTGTTCACCGGCGAGGGATACCAGACGCCCACCGACGAGCGCTGGTGCATCAACTCGGTCTCGCTGACGCTGGAACCGAAGGCCGAGTCGTAGGCCGAAGGTTATTCGTGCCCGCCGGCGCCCGGCTGCCGCCGGTCCCGCTTGGTCTGACCGCGGCGGCGCTTGTCCTCCACGCGGCGAGCGCGGGCGGCACGGGACGGCTTGGTGGGGACGCGCGGCGGCGGGGGCGGGGCGATTCCCTCGCGGAGCAGCGCGGCCAGCCGGGCGCGGGCGGCTTCGCGGTTCATCAGCTGGCTGCGCTCCGTCTCCGCGGCCACGGTGAGGGTGCCATCGATCAGGCGGGTGGCCAGCCGGGATAGCGCCCTGGTGCGCTCGCGCTCGGGCAGCGACGGTGAGCCCGCGATATCGAAGGACAGCTCGACCCGGCTGTCGGTGGTATTCACCGACTGCCCGCCCGGGCCGGATGACCGGGAAAACCGCTCGCTCAGTTCGGCGGCGGGGATCACCAGCCAGTTGTTCACGCGAAGATCGTCGGCCACCTCACTAGTGTGGCCGGCGGATTCACTCGTGTGGCCGGCGGACTCACTAGTGTGGCGAGTGGGCGGCTGGCGCCGTATGAGTGCGTAATCGTGATCATGCGATACGCAACCGGCGGGTCTCGTGGAGCCGTCCAACCGGCATGCGTAGATCTCGGGCCCATGGCTCTCGCAGCACAGCCCGCTCCCGGCGCCGCGCCGCCGGGGCTGCCGGGCTGATCCTCGTCATCGTCGCCGCCACCACCGCGCTGGCGGCCTGCTCCAGCAGTAGCAGCGGTTCGGCAAGCGCCCCGGCAAGCGGGGCGGCTGCCCAGCACGCGCTAGCCGCAGCTCCCGCCGTCCCGTCCGGCTCAGCGCCGTTCGCCGCGGCCTCCGCCGCCGCCACCTCCGGTAGCGGTTCCGGGGGTGTGAACTCGGCGGTCATCAACTCGAACGCGAACACCACTGTCAAGTACGTCGCCGATAACCAGGCCCTTATCTACACCGCGCAGCTCACCGTGCGCGCCGCCAACGTCGCCGCGGCGGTCTCCCGGGCCACCTCGATCGTCAGCGCCGCCGGCGGATACGTCTCCAACGAGACCGCGAGCAGCGACCCGGCGCACCCGAGCGCTGCGACCGCCACCGTGACGGTGAAGATCCCGGTGGACGCCTACCAGACCACGCTGGCCGAACTGACCGGCTCCGCGCTCGGCACCCAGCTGTCCCTCAACCAGCAGGCGCAGGACGTGACGCAGCAGGTCGCGGACGTCAACAGCCAGGTCACCTCGGACGAGGCGGCGATCGTCCAGCTGCGAGCGCTGCTGAAGCGGGCGGGCAGCGTGGGCGACCTGCTCACCGTGCAGAACCAGATCGACTCCGAGGAAAACGCCCTCGAGGCGATGCAAGCGCAGCAGTCGGCCCTGGATCACGAGACGTCCTACGCCACCGTGACGCTCACCGTCGTCGGGCCCGTCGCGGTGGTCAAGGCCAAGCCCAAGCCGAAGCCCGCCCCGCCGCCCGGGCTGGCGAACGGGCTGTCCGGCGGCTGGCACGCGTTCGTGCTGACGATCGACTGGCTGCTCGCCGTGATCGGGGCGATCGCGCCGTTCGCAGCGGCGATCGTGGTGATCGGCGGTGGCGGCTTGTGGCTGCGGCGCTGGCTGACGGTTACGCGAGGCCAGTAACGAGTTCGGCGGCCGGCTTGCGGCGGCCGGTGTAGAAGGGGATCTCCATCCGGGTGTGCCGGCGGGCCTCGGCGCCGCGCAGGTGGCGCATCAGGTCCACGATCCGAAACAGCTCGTCGGCCTCGAACGCGAGCATCCACTCGTAGTCGCCGAGCGCGAAGCTGCTGACCGTGTTGGCCCGCACATCCGGGTACTCGCGGGCCATCATGCCGTGCTCGGCGAGCATCTTCCGCCGCTCGGCATCATCCAGCAGGTACCAGTCGAGGGAGCGGACGTACGGGTAGACGCACACGTAGTTTTTCGGCTCCTCACCGGCGAGGAACGCGGGGATGTGGCTCTTGTTGAACTCGGCGGGCCGGTGCAGCGCCATGGCGCTCCACACCGGCTCGGAGGCGTAACCGAGCTTGGTCCGCCGGAAGTTGACGTACATCTCCTGCAGCTCGTCCGACGTCGGCGCGACCCACCAGATCATGAAGTCGGCGTCCGCGCGCATCCCCTGCAGGTCATAGCAGCCCCGGGTGACGATGCCCTTGCCGGCGGCCTGCTCGAGCAGGTCGCCGAACTCGGCGGCGGCCTCCTCCCGGGCGAAGTCCCGGTCGGTCACCGTGAACACCGACCAGCTCGTATACCTGATGAGCTCGTTGAGCTCCCGCGCCTTGGCCCGCTGCTTCTCGTCTGCCGTGTCACTCATGATCTGAATCCTAGTTATCCCGAACGAACCGTTACTTCGCCCGCCACGTCTCGATGCTCTCACCGAGGTAGACGACAACCTGCGCGACCGCGGACCTCGCCGTCGCGACGCAGGCCGGGATGCCCACGCCGTCGTAGGCGGCCCCGGCAACGGCGAGGCCCGGCTGCTCCGCCACGGCTTGCCTGATCCGCGCGACACGGTCCAGGTGGCCGACGTTGTACTGAGGCAGTCCGCCGCCCCAGCGGGTGACCCGCTGCGCGATGCTTCTTGCTGTTATCCCGATGGCTTCGGATAGTTCGGCCGCCGCGAGGGCGGCCAGCTCGTCATCGTCGCGCTGCAGGACGGCGACGTCACCGCTGCGGCCGATGGAGCACCTGACGATGTGCACGGGAGCCTGCGCGGCCAGGTGCGGCCACTTGAGCGTGGAGAACGTCGCGGCCTTCACGGTCCGGCCGTCGACGGCGGGGACGAGGTAGCCACTGCGCTGTGGCGCCTGGGAAGCACTGCCCTGTGGCGGCTGGGAAGCACTGCCCTGTGGAGCCTGGGAAGCACCGCCCTGCCCGGCGGGGAAGTCCTCGGCGCGGTAGGCGAGCGTGACGATCGCCATCGACGCGTACGGGATATCGCGGAGCTGTGCGGCGGCGACCGGGGCCGCGTCGGCCAGCAGCCGGGCCGCCGGGGCGGCCGGCGTGGCGATGATCACCGCGTCGGCGTCGAGGTACTCCGGGTCGGCGGCCGATCCGATGACCAGGCGCCAGCCCGACTCGGTGCGGCGCAGCTCGCGGACCATCGCGTTGGTCCGCACGTCGGCGGCCGAGGCCTTGGCGACCGACTCGGGCAGCGCGCCCAGGCCGGTGGTCAGCGTGACGAACATCGGAGGCCCGGCCGGCGGCTTCTTGCTGTTATCTGACGCAGGGGTTGCTGGCGGGGGCGGCAGCAGCGAGGTGACGGCCCCGGTCAGCGTCGGGTGCCTGCGGGCTGCGGCTGCGAGCGGTGCGAGCGTGGCCTGGAAGGACAGGTCCTCCGAGCGGCCCGCGTAGACGCCGCCGAGCAGCGGGTCGACGAGCCGGTCGACGATCTCGACGCCCAGCCGCGACCCGATGTACTCGGTCACCGATACGTCGGCAGCGTTGCCGTCGCCAGCTGGGACAGCAGCGGCGTCCGCGGGCAGGTGCTCGTCCCGCGCGCGGGCCACCCCTGCGGCGGAGATGACCCCGGTAGCCGCGAGTTCGTCCATGTCGGCGGGCACGCCCATGAACTGGCGGCGGGGCAGCGGGCGCATCGCGCCCCGGGTGTAGATCGCGGAGGATGTGAGCCCGACCGGGACCAGGTCGCCGGACAGGCCCGCCGCCGTGATCAGCTCGACGCCCTCCGGCCGCCGCGCGAGCAGCGCCTCCGCACCCTCGTCCATCGCCACCCCGGCGACGTCGGAGGCGGACAGCTTGCCGCCCAGCCGTGGCGAGCCCTCGAGCACCGTGACCCGGACCGGCTGATCCTTCAGGTAAAAGGCCGCCGCCAGCCCAGCGATCCCGCCGCCGATGACCACGACATGCGGAGTGGTCCCAGTTGTCATGGTTCCTAAGCCTGCCATAGGCGGCCACTGGCGCCCCAGACCGGTCCGCGGCACAGCCCGGCCGGCAGAGCACAGCCCGGCTGCATCACAGAAGCGGCTTGACGTCCAGCAACGAATGAACGACAGGGAAATCTAGCAGGGAGACGTAACCGTCCGGCTCGCCCCGCGCGATCTGGATCGGGCGGACGCCTACCGCCGCGGCGCCGGCGCAGAACCTCGGCTGATCGTCGATGAACACCGCGTCCACCGCCGCCACGCCGAGTTCCTCCAGTGCCGTGACGTACATCTCCGGATACGGCTTCATCGAGCCGACCTCGCAGGACAGCACCACCGCGTCCACCTGCTCGATCAGCCCGAGACGTTCCAGCTGCGGCCTGGTCGTGTCCGAGCAGTTGGAAACAAGCGCGATCAGCACGCCCTGGGAACTGAGCCAGCTGAGGAACGGAACCGAGTCCGCGAACAGCGTGGTGTGGCTGCGCGCGTAGGCCGCATCGCGCCGCAGCAGATCATCGACCAGCGCAGGGTCTGGCTCGACGCCGCACGCGGGCAGCGTCAGGCGCATCGCATCCGCGGTGGTCAGCCTGCCCCGGTCCCGGTCGACCCGGGTCTTCTCCCACTCCCTCAGCCAATCGCCAACCGCGATCCCGAGCGGCGCGACGAGGGACTCGACCCGGGCTTCGAAGAGCGACTCCACGATGGTGTCGTACACATCGACCAAACAGGCACGGACCACGGTCAGGCCTGCCGGAGCTTGGCCCGTAGCTGGCTGATGTCGTCGCCGTCGAACCCGTTGGCCTCCAGCCAGGCGTCGAGGCCGCCGTAACGAGCGGTCAGCTGCTTGAGAAAAGCCTCCATCGCCTCCCCCCGCACCGCGTGCGCTTGGACCGGCCTGCTGGAGACGTCGGTGCCGTACATCTTCGACCGGCTCAGGCGTTCGACGACAGCCTCGATACGGTCGTTGCTCGCGACGTAGTCCGCGACGATCACGTCCGGCTCAACCCCGGCCACGGTGAGCGCGAGGGCGGAGATCACGCCGGTCCGGTCCTTGCCCGCGGCGCAGTGCACGATGGCCGCGCCCGGTGCGTTCGCGATGGAACGCAGCGCGCCGGTGACCTCGTCCGGCCGGTTCTCCAGGTAGCCGAGGTAGTGCCCGCACAGTGAATCGTCCGGGTACCGCTGGCGGTCCGCCTCGATGGCCTCGGTCAGCAGCGCCGCGCGAACCGTGTCCGAGGCGTCGAGGAACTCCTTGAGCACCGGGTGATGCACGCGGCGTACGCCGGGCACCTCGTCGAGCGGCGCGGGTCCCTCGATCGTCACCTCCCGGGTGGACCGCAGGTCCACGACCGTCGTGACGCCGATCTCGTCGACCAGCTTGACAACGTCGTCCGGGGTCAGCTCCTGCAGGTTCTCCGAGCGCAGCACCCGGCCCGGCACGGTGCTTCCGCCATCGCTGGTGGGCAGGCCGCCAAGGTCACGAACGTTGACGGCGCCTTCGAGATCGATCCATGACATGTCCTTATTATCCGTTTTCCCGTTGGCCGGAATCCGGCGACCCGGCGAATCACCGGTGAATACTCCGCCCGCTCGGGCTATCAGCGCTGGTCAGGGTGTTAGGCCTCAGGATGTCAGGGCATCAGGTCCGGCCTAGGTAAGCCAGGACCGCCAGGACGCGCCGGTTGTCGTCGTCGGAGGGCTGCAGGTCCAGCTTGCCGAAGATCGACGCGGTGTGCTTGGCGACCGCGCGCTCGGTGACCACGAGGCGGGCGGCGATGGCGGCGTTGGACCGGCCCTCGGCCATCAGCTCGAGGACCTCAAGCTCTCGCTTGGTCAGCCGGCCGGCCGGGCCCTCGGACGCGGTGTTCCTGGCGAGCAGCCGGGCGATGACCTCCGGGTCCATCGCCGTGCCGCCGTCCGCGACCCGCCGGACGGCGTCGGTGAACGAGGCACCGTCGAGCACCCGGTCCTTGAGCAGGTAGCCGACGGCGCCTGCGCCGTCGGCTAGCAGTTCACGGGCGTACAGCTGCTCGACGTACTGGGAGAGGACGAGGACCGGCAAGCCGGGCCGTTCCGCGCGGGCGGTCAGCGCCGCGCGCAGCCCCTCGTCGGTGAAGCTCGGCGGCAGTCGCACGTCGACCACGGCGATGTCGGGCTTGTGCTCACGCACCGCGGTCAGCAGGTCCGCCCCGTTGTCGACCGCGGCGGCGACCTCGAATCCGTAGGCCGCCAGCATCCGCACCAGGCCGTCGCGGAGCAGGAACTGGTCCTCGGCTATGACAACGCGCACGGGACTTCCATCGTGACGACGGTGGGCCCGCCGGGCGGGCTCGAGATGACGAGCACGCCGTCGAATGCCGCCACTCGCCGCCCGATGCCGTTCAGGCCGGTGCCGCCCGCCGGGTCGGCGCCGCCAGCACCGTCGTCGCGCACGCTGATCCGCAGCGCGCCGTCGGAGTGCCGCAGGTCGACCTCGGCGGCCACCCTGCCCGCCCCCGGACCCACCCCGCCCGCGTGCTTGGCCGCGTTAGCGATCAGCTCGCTGACCGCGAAGTAGGCCGCCGACTCGACCGGGGCCGGCACCCGCCCGGGCAGCGTCCCGGTTACGGTCACTCGCAGCGGGGCGTCCAGGGCGAGCGCGCGTACCGCATCGGCCAGACCCCGGTCGGCCAGCACCGGCGGGTGGATGCCGCGCACCAGGTCGCGGAGCTCGGCGAGCGCCTTGGCGGAAGCGTCCCGCGCCTCGTAGAGCAGCGCTCGAGCCGCCGCCGGGTCGGTGTCGATGAGCCGTCCGGCCGCGTCCAGGGTGAGACCCATCGCGACCAGCCGGGCCTGCGCGCCGTCGTGCAGGTCGCGCTCGATCCGGCGCAGTTCCGCCGCCCCGGTGTCCAGCGTCTCGCGACGGGTGAGTGCCAGGTGCGCGACGCGCTGCTCAAGCTCGCGCCGGTCCGACGGCGCGAGCAACAGCCTGGCGAGGCCACCATAGGCGCGCAGCAGCGGCTGCGCGGACCCGACGCCGACGGTGACCATTGCCAGCCCGATGATGAACAGCACGAGCGGCGTGTTGCCCGGGAAGGCCGGCGGCGGCACGCGGTGCTGCAGCAGGTAGAACGGGCGCGGGCTGCCGAGCGCGGGCACGATGAATGCGACCAGGCCGACCCCGAAGAGGGCGAGCGGCACGAGCAGCAGCACCCAGCCGACAACGACGTTCACCGCGAGCCACCCGAGGTCCCGCCACGTTGCCTCGTCCGTCAGCAGCCAGGTCATCCGCTGCCGGTAGCTGAGCCTGGTCGTCCCAGGACCCCAGCCCGGTCGCGTCCCCCCAGGTCGCGGAGCGTACGCCGCAGGGATCAGCACCCCGCACCAGCGCGCGCTCAGCCACCTGGTCAGCACCGCGTACCGCCGGACGGCGAGCAGCGCGACTGGCAGCACCAGGAACCAGCAGGCCATTCCGGCGAGCCCAGCGGTCAGGTCCTTCACGTGCGTTCCGCTGAAGCTCTCGCGCAGCAGGTCGGGGAGCCCGGTGGTACTGTCCGCTACCAGGTCCTTGACCAGGTGACCGAAACCGAGCACGCCGACCGCCAGCGGCGCGACCGTGACCGCCAGCAGCACGGCGCCGGCCAGCACCAGGCCGGTGAGCTGAAAAGCGCGGACGAGCGCGAGCGGGCGCCAGCGAGGGCCGCGCCACATAAGACCATCCGGCCCCATGCCGCCGTCAGGCAGGACCGTGCCGCTCATCGTCACCCGGTTTGTCACTCCTCAAGTGTGCCGTCAGCGCTGCCGTGAGCGCAGTGTCACCGGCACCCGGAACGGAGGTGTACCTAGATCCACCCCGCAGACGCCGCGTAGCCGTATGTCGCCGGAACCGCCCGGTTTCCTAAGGTAACCAATCGTGAACATCATCGAGACCAGCGCGCTCGGCAAGCGGTACCGCCGCAAGTGGGCGCTGCGCGACTGCACGCTCGCCATCCCCGGCGGCCATATCGTCGCCCTCGTCGGCCCCAACGGCGCGGGCAAGACCACCCTGCTCAGCACGGCCGTCGGCCTGACCAGGCCGAGCGAGGGCAGCGTCGCCGTGCTCGGCGGCACACCCGCCGGTTCGCCCGAGGCGCTTGACCGGATCGCCTTCGTCGCGCAGGACGCCCCGCTGTACGGGAACCTTCCGGTCCGCGACATGCTGCGGGTAGCCCGCAACCTCAACCACCGGTGGGACCAGGCCCGCGCCGAGGACCGCCTGGAGCGGCTGGAGATCCCCCTCGGACAGCGGGTCCGCGAGCTGTCCGGCGGGCAGAAGGCGCAGCTCGCGCTCACCATCGCGCTCGCCCGGCGGCCGGCCCTGCTGGTGCTCGACGAGCCCCTCGCGGCCCTGGATCCGGTGGCCCGCGACGACTTCCTGGCATCGGTGGTCGAGGCCACTCGAGAAGAGCCCATCTCCGTGGTGCTCTCCTCGCACGTGCTCGCCGAACTTGAGCGAGTCGCCACCTACCTGATCGTGCTCACCCGCGGACAGGTGCGGATATCCGGAACGACGAAGGAGCTGCTCGACACCCACGGGGCGGGCCTTGAGGAAATCGCGATGCGCCAGCTGCGGGCCGGCGGCCCGGCATCGCGGACGGAGCCACCGCGAAAGGACACTGCGCGAAAGGACACTGCTCGAATGGACACTGGGAAATGACCACCTCCGTTTACTCCGTACCGGCGGCCGCTGGCCGGCGTCGCCCTGTCACCTGGTCCCGGCTCGCCTGGGTGACGCTCCGGCAGCGCCGCGGCGCCATGATCGGGCTCGGCGTCTTCCTGGGCCTGTTCGCGATCTACCTCGTGGTCATGGGGGTGCTGCAGAACAACGCCTACGCCCAGGTCGCCGCCTGCCAGGGCGGGACGCTGAAGTGCCAGCAGCTAGCGCAGGCTTTCACGAACGACTACTGGGGCGGCAACGCCTCGGTGCTGCTGAGCGGCGGCGCGCAGAGCGTGTCGAGCCTGCTGTACGTGGTGCCGGTACTGCTCGGCGCCTTCCTCGGCGCTCCGGCGCTCGCGCGTGAGCTGAGCGACGGTACCTTCCGGTTCGCCTGGACGCAGGGCGCCGGACGGACCCGCTGGGCGCTTTCAGCGCTGGCGGTGCCCGCGGTTGTGCTGGCCGCCTCGACAGGGGCGTTCACCGCGCTCTTCTACTGGTACTACCGGCCGTTCCTCGAGGATCACCAGGTCAGCGAGATGCTGCCGCTGGGTTTCGCGCTGCTCGGCGTGGCGCTGGCCGCCTGGACACTGCTCTCCTACGCGGTGGCGGCATTCTTCGGGGCGCTGCTGCGCCGGACGATCCCCGCGATGGTGCTCACGCTCGTGGTCTACGTCGCGCTCGCGGTGGCGACCGCGCTCAGCATCAGGCCGCATTACATGACGCCGGTGACGGTGCCCACCGCGTCGGTCAACAGCAGCACTGGCTGGGTGATCAGCCAGTTCGCGAAGACCCCCGGTGGCCAGGCGGTAAGCCTGAACGCCCTGTACCAGGGGCTGCCCGCCAGCGTCCAGAACTCGCAGAACCAGAACGCGTTCACCGACTGGCTCACCGCGCACCACTACACCCAGTGGACCACGCTGCAGCCGGACTCACGGTTCTGGCCGTTCCAGCTCATCGAGGGCGGCTGGCTGCTCGCGCTTAGCCTCGTGCTGATCGCGGGCACGGTCTGGCTGATCCGCCGCCGCGGCGCGTGACAACGGGCGCGGGCGGGTGGAACACGGGACCGTTCGGGATAAAGCCCTCAGGCAGCCGTGACCTCGTGCACCAAGTCGACCAGGCGAGCCAGCACGTCCGGGTCCGTTTGCGGCAGGACGCCGTGGCCGAGGTTGAACACGTGGCCGTTCAGGTTGCCCGCTTGGCCGAGGATCGCGCGAGCATGCCGTTCGGTGACGTCAGAGCCGGCCAGCAGGATCGCGGGGTCGAGGTTGCCCTGCAGCGCCTTGCCGCCGCCGGTCCTGCGGGCCGCCTCGTCCAGCGGGATCCGCCAGTCGACGCCGACCACGTCCGCGCCCGCCTCGCCGAGCAGGCTGAGCAGTTCGCCGGTGCCGACGCCGAAGTGGATGCGCGGCACGCCAGAGGTCGCGAGGGCGGCGAAGATCCGGCTGGCGTGCGGCAGGATCGACTGCCGGTAGTCCGCCGGGGAAATCACGCCGACCCAGGAATCGAACAGCTGCACCGCCGACGCTCCCGCGTCTACCTGCACCTGGAGGAAAGCGGTCGCGATCGTCGCGAGCCGGTCCATCAGTGCGTCCCACAACTCCGGGTCGCCGTACATGAGCGCCCGCGTGCGGTCATGGTTCCTGGACGGGCCGCCCTCGATCAGGTACGAGGCGAGCGTGAACGGCGCACCGGCGAACCCGATAAGCGGCTTGCCGCCAAGCTCGCCCACCAGGGCCTTCACCGAATCGGTGATGTACGGCACGTCGGACGGCTCAAGCGGGCGGAGCCGGTCAAGGTCCGCCAGCGTCGTGATGGGGCTGCCGATCACCGGGCCTACCCCCGGCTTGATTTCCACGTCCACGCCCACCGCGCGCAGCGGCACCACGATGTCGCTGTACAGGATCGCCGCGTCCACGTCGTACCGGCGCACCGGCTGCAGGGTGATCTCGGTCACCAGCTCGGGCCGGGTGCAGGACTCAAGCATCGGGATGCCCTCACGGACCCGCTTGTACTCCGGCAGCGACCGTCCGGCCTGGCGCATGAACCACACCGGGGTATGCGGCACCGGCTGACGCCGGCAGGCACGGATAAAGGGCGAGTTCGCCGGGAGGTCGGTCACCTGACGAATCCTTTCACAGCAGGTCGTACGGCCTTCAACCACCCCAGCGACACGCCGCGCGGGGTCCACGGAAATCGCTCCCGTACATGCCAAGATCGGGACGAGTCCCGCCATCAAGCGAACAAATACAGGGGGCACCGCGATGACGCAGCCACTCGGGAACTGTCCTGGTTGTGGCACCGACGAGCCATTCGTTCAGGTCCACCCTGCCGAGTGCCCCGATGTGGACGGCGAGTGCCCGGAGTGGGCGTGCGCGGCGTGCGGCGCGGGGGTCATCATGGGCACCATCCCCGGCGTGCCTGCCGCAGCCGAGCCGGCCAGGGTTGAGTGGGCCGGAGCGACGGCTCCGGCTGCGGTGGAGCCGTCCGTCCGTGCCGCGTAGGCACCTCCCGCTACCGATTTGCGCCCGCCGGTGCACCGGGTGCTGCCAGCCACGACGTACGCTCGGGCCATGAGGTTGGCGGACACGCCCGCGGCGTCGCGGGCAGCCGGACAGGCCGACGTCTTCGCGGCCGCCACCGCGGCGTTCGGGGCGGGCCGGGACGCGGTGGCGGTGGCGCGCGGTGACCTGGAATTCGAGGAGTGGCCGGCGCCGAAGAAGCTGGCGCCGTACGCCGTCGCGCTGGCCGTCACGGCCTACCGCGACGGCGCGGAGGCGGGCACCGGCAAACTCGTGCTGCTGCATGACCCGGCGGGCCAGGACGGCTGGACCGGGCAGTTCCGCGTGGTAGCCCAGGTGCAGGCCGACGTGGAGGAAGAGATGGCCGCCGACCCGCTGCTCGGCGAGGTCGGCTGGTCGTGGCTCACCGAGGCCCTTGATCAGCACGCGCCCGGGTACTCCGCGGCGAGCGGGACGGTCACCCGGGTGATCACCGAAGGCTACGGAGACAAGGCGGACGACCCGCCGGTCACGGCGTTCGACCTGCGCGCATCCTGGTGCCCGGCGGATGACCAGGTCGAGACTGAGATCAGCGGTGCGGTGGCCGCCTGGTGCGAACTGCTGGCGGCGGCGTGCGGCCTGCCGCCCACGGGGATCACGGCACTTGGCGGCAGCCGCCGCGGCGGGCAGGGGCAGCAGTGACGGCCGCGAGCGAGCCGCGGGCGAACCACGCGGGCGAACCGCAGGAACTCGCGGGCGCTGAGGTGCACGGCGCTAACGGGACAGCAGCCAACGGGTCCGGCCACTACGGCCCGGATACCGCTCCCGAGGCATCCGGACGCGAGGTCATCGACCTGCTCGAGCCCCGGGAGGGGCTGCCGCCAGTCATCGAGACCGCCTCTGAGCTGGCCGCCGCCATCGCCAGGCTGGCCGCCGGGACCGGTCCGCTGGCGGTGGACGCCGAGCGGGCGTCCGGCTACCGGTACGGGCAGAAGGCGTACCTGGTCCAGCTGCGCCGGGCCGGGGCGGGGACGGTACTCATCGACCCCATCGCCTGCCCGGACCTGTCCGGACTGCAATCGGCGCTGGACGGTGTCGAGTCGGTGCTGCACGCGGCCTCCCAGGACCTGCCGTGCCTGGCGGAGATCGGCTTCCGGCCGCGCCAGCTGTTCGACACCGAGCTCGCCGGGCGGCTGCTCGGCTACCCACGGGTCGCGCTCGGCACCATGCTCGAGGAGGTGCTCGGCTTCCGGCTGGCCAAGGAGCACTCGGCGGCCGACTGGTCGGTGCGGCCGCTGCCCACGGAGATGCTCAAATACGCGGCACTCGACGTGGAGGTGCTCGTCGAACTGCGGGACGAGCTGACCGGCCAGCTCGCCGCGCAGGGCAAGACCGAGTGGGCACGCCAGGAGTTCGCCGCGATCGCCGGCGCGCCGCCCCCGCCACCGCGGGCGGACCCGTGGCGGCGCACCTCCGGCATCCACCGGGTGCGTACCAGGCGGGCGCTCGGCGTGGTCCGCGAGCTCTGGCAGGCGCGTGACGAGATCGCCCGCGAGGCCGACCTGTCCCCGCGCCGGGTGCTCGCCGACCAGGCGATCATCGACGCCGCCAGGGCGGAGGCCGGCAAAGCGCCGCTGACCGGGCGGCCGCAACTGGACAAGATCACCGGCTTCCACGCGCGGAACGCGCGCAAGTACAGCGACCGGTGGCTGGCCGCCGTGCTGCACGCCCGCGAGCTCACCGAGGCGGAGCTTCCCGAGGTCACCGGTGCCGCCACGGCACCCGGGCCGCCCCCCGCGCACCGCTGGGCCGAGCGCGACCCGGCCGCGGCGGCACGGCTCGTCGCGGCCCGGGACGCCGTTCGCGAGCTGGCGGCCGACCGGCAGGTGCCGGTAGAGAACCTGCTCCCGCCCGACGCGCTGCGCCGCCTCGCCTGGGAGCCGCCGAAACCGGCCACCACGGAGGCGATCGCCGGGACGCTAACCGGCTACGGTGCCCGCGGCTGGCAGACGGAGCTGACGGCGGCACTCCTGGCCGAGGCATTCGCCAACGCGCCAGCCGCCCCGGCCACTGCGGCGATCAAGGACTTGGCGTCAGACACCGGGACTACGGGCGGCACAACTGCGGAAGGCACACCCACAGACGGCTCAGGCACCGGCGGCACAGCCGCAGGCGACGGGGACACGGGCCGCACGGAAACGGACTGAGCGTTTCCCTCGGATACGCTGGACGGATCCCCCGCGGGATCAACCGCAGGTAACCGACCGAGAGTTTGGCCGTCACGGTGCTGACCACCATCGCCGCCGCGCTAGCCGGCGGGCCGCACCCGGTGCTGCCGGGGTTCCTCAACTCGCTGTCGTCTCCGCTGGAGCACTACGGGCTCTGGGCAGTCCTGGTGCTCGTCCTGGTTGAGGACTTCGGGATCCCGGTGCCCGGCGAAACCGCGCTGATCGCCGGGGCGGTCTTCGCCGGGGCGGGGCAGCTGAACGTGGTCGCGGTCGGCCTCGTCGGGTTCGCCGCCGCGGTGGCCGGTGACAACATCGGGTACGCGATCGGCCGGTTCGGCGGGCGAGCGCTGGTGGAACGCTGGGGCCGGTATATCTTCCTCACCAAGGAACGGCTGGACTGGGCCGAGGACTTCTTCAACAGGCACGGTGGCAAGATCATCGCGGCCGCGCGGTTCATCGAGGTGCTCAGGCAGGCGAACGGGATCATCGCCGGCATCATCGAAATGCGCTGGCTTAAGTTCCTGTTCTTCAACGCGCTCGGCGCGGCGCTGTGGGTGGGTACCTGGGTGTCGGTCGGTTATTTCGCCGGACAGCACCTCACCACGGTCTACAACGCCATCACGGCCTACAGCCTGTACGCCGCGATCGTCGCCGTGGTACTCATCGCCGCCTTCATCGCCTTCAGGATCTTCCGCAAGCGACGCCACCGGCGCCACCGGCACGGGGCCGCCGCTGAGCACGGGGCCGCTGAGCACGGGGCCGCTGAGCACGGGGCCGCCGATGAGCCCCCGAAACCCAGCGCGCCCGCTGAGCGCAACGCGCCCGCTGACGCTGAGCCCGCGAAGACCCCGGATCAGGGCTCAGAGAGGTCGTAGCGGTCGCCGGAGGCAAGCAGACCAGCTGGCGGCGCCGTGGGCGTGGCCTGCGCGTCAGCCCCGGTCGCGGGACGGCCGGGCCGGAGTGGCCGGCGCAGCCAGCGGAGCCGCGGCCGGGCGGAGACCTGCGGAGCGGCGGCGGCCGCAGCGGCGGGAACCGGTGCCGGGTCGGGTTCGGGGTCCACGGGGACCGGGGCGACGTTCAGCACCCAGAAGCCGCCCGTGAGCATGGTGTCGGACCACTCCCTGGGGAGGCCGAAATCCCCGTCGGCGGTTACCGCGGTCCCCTGGGTGGCGGCCTGCTGAGCCGGGGAGAGTACCGCCAGGGCAGCTTCCTTGATCGCGGGCAGGTTCTCCCGGTGCGCACACAGCACCGTGGGCTCGCCGGCCGCTACGGCGTCGACGATGAGCGACCGCAGGTAGCCAGCGTCGGTTGCGGATGAATTGCGGATGTAAAGCGCCTCGTCCGTCCGCACTTCACCGCAGAACCGCTGGGCGAACGGGCGGATCGTCTCGGTGCAGCGCACCGCGGGAGAACTGATCAGCCGCGCGTTCGGTGCGAAGCAGGCGAGCAGGTCGACGAGCGCCTTGGCTTCGCCGCGGCCGGTGTCGTCGAGCGGACGGTCGGCGTCCTCGCCCTGCCAGCCTGACTTGGCATGCGCCTTGGCGTGCCGCAGCAGGATCAACGCGGTCGTGCCGGCCGGCCGTGCCGCGAAATCGTGCAGCACTGTGTGGTCTCGGGTATAGCTCACCCGCTCGATGGCCCGCGCTACCGGCAGCCAGGCGACCTCGTCGACCTCGGCGTTGGGCACCGCCCGCTCATCGAACCCGGTGGCGCGCGCCGCCCAGTAGTGCACCCGCTTGGGCCTGCCGCCGACGTTGTACCGGACGGAGAGCAAACGGCGGCCGAGAGTGATCCAGGTGCCGCCCTCCTCGAGCACCTCGCGAACGGCGGTGACAGCCAGCGGTTCGTCCGGCTCGGTCTTCCCCTTAGGGAGTGACCAGTCGTCGTACTTCTTGCGGTGCACGAGCAGGATCTCCGGCTCGCCGTCCGGGCCCGGTCGCCAGGCGACCGCGCCGGCCGCCTTGATCAGTTTGGACTCAGGCTTGTTGCTTGGCATCAGACAGGCGTCCTCGGCTCTTGTCCTTGATCAGGCTCTCCTGCACGTCAAGCAGGGGAGCGCCAGCGTCGTCACGCGCGTGCCTGGTCCAGTTGCCATCGCCATCAAGCCACCATGACGCCGTGGCGTCGGCCATGCCAAGGTCCATCAACGCCCGCAGTCTTGCGCAGTGCGCGGTGTCGGTCACCCGGACCAGGGATTCCACCCGGCGGTCCAGGTTCCGGTGCATCATGTCCGCGCTGCCCAGCCATACTTCGTTGCCGGCCTGCGGGTCCTCGCCCGGCGCGGGGGCCGGGTCCGGATCGCCGGTACCGAAGGCGTAAATCCGCGAGTGCTCGAGGAACCTTCCCAGGACGCTGCGTACCCTTATTGTATCGGACAAACCCGGCACACCGGGTTTAAGCGCACACATGCCGCGAGCCCAGATGTCGATCGGCACCCCGGCGAGCGAGGCGCGGTAGAGGGCGTCGATCACGAGTTCGTCGACGAGCGCGTTGCACTTGAAAGCGATCTTCGAAGGCTTGCCCGCCCGCGCCCGCGCCGCCTGACGGCCGATCCGCCCCACGATGCCTGCTCGCAGTGACTCCGGTGCGACCAGCAGGCGGCCGTAGCCGCTCTTCCTGCTGTAGCCGGTGAGGTGGTTGAACAGGTCGGTGACGTCCTCCCCGACCCGCTGGTCCGCGGTGAGCAGCCCGAAGTCCTCATACAGCCGGGCCGTCGTCGGGTGGTAGTTGCCGGTGCCGATGTGGCAGTACCGCATCAGCGTTCCGTCCGGTTCCTGCCGGACGATCAGCATGAGCTTGGCGTGCGTCTTCATCCCGACGAAGCCGTAGACGACGTGGCAGCCCGCCTCCTCAAGCTTGCGGGCCCAGGTGATGTTCGCCTTCTCGTCGAACCGCGCCTTGATCTCGACCACCACGACGACCTGCTTACCCGCCTCGGCCGCGTCAATCAGCGCGTCCACGACCGGCGACTCCCCGCTCGTCCGGTACAGCGTCTGCTTGATCGCGAGCACCCGCGGGTCAGCCGCGGCCTCCTCGATCATCCGCTGCACGGTCGTGGTGAACGAGTCGTAGGGGTGATGAACCAGGATGTCCCGCTCATCCAGGGCGGTGAAGATGGAGGTATCCGCGGGCACGGCTTTCGGATTCGGAACGAACCGCGGATATCTCAGCTCGTCGAGCGGCTCGTCCGCGATGGCGTTGAGGCCGGTCAGGTCCAGCGGACCGGTCACCCGGTAGACCGCGTTGTCGTCGACGGCCAGTTCGCGCGCCAGCCGGATCAGCACGTCCTGCGACATGTCCCGCTCGACTTCCAGGCGCACCGCCGGCTCGAACCGCCGCTTGACCAGTTCCCGTTCCATCGCCTGCAGCAGGTTCTCGGTGACGTCCTCGTCCACCTCGAGTTCCCTGACCCGGGTGACACGGAAGACGTAGTGCTCGACGATGTCCATGCCGCTGAACAGCTGGTTCAGGTGGGCGGCGATCACATCCTCGATCGGCACATAGCGGTAGTGGTTGACGAGCAGGAACCGCGGCAGCGACGGCGGCACCTTTACCCGAGCGAACATGGTCGCGCCGGTCGCCGGGTCGGCAAGTGTGACCGCCAGGTTGAGTGACAGCCCGGAGATGAACGGGAACGGATGCGCCGGGTCCACCACCAGGGGCGTCAGGACTGGGTAGATGCTGGTGCGGAACAGTTCCGTCAGCTCGGTGCGCTCGGTGGCGGTCAGCTCCTTCCAGCGGAGGACTTCGATGCCCTTATCCGCGAGCTCGGGCTTGACCAGGTCGGTGAAGACATCCGCGTGCCTGCCCGCGAGCAGGCCTGCCTGGGTGAGCGTGTTCCTGAGCAGCTCGGCGGGCGGCTGTCCGGACGGGATGTTGACCGGGAATCCCGCGGCCATCCGCCGCACCAGGCCGGCCACCCGGACCATGAAGAACTCATCCAAGTTGGAGGCGAAGATGGCGAGGAACCGGACGCGCTCCAGCAGCGGGATCTGGTCGTCCTCGGCTAGCTCAAGGACCCGCTGGTTGAACTGGACCCAGCTTTGCTCCCGGTCCAGGTAGCGGTCAGCGGGCAACTGGACACGGGCCGACTTGGCAGCGTCCGGACCTCCCGTGTCCTGACCTCCCAGGTCGGTGCCTGCCACCTCGGGCGCAGGCGTCTCGAACTCACCTAGCTCCGGTGCGTCCGGCTCGGATCTCTTCCGTGATCGCTTCTGGTCACGCACCGCTCGGGCTGGCGAGCCGCCTTGCATGGTCCCGGTCTCGCTGAGGCTCATGGTTCCCATTTTCCCCGGTGCCGTGCCGGGTGAAAACGGGCGACCCGGGACGGCCTGGACCGGTTACCGCCCCGCTGGTCACCACAGTCGCGTGGTGCCTGCCCTGCTGGCTGACGGAGACTAGCGAGGCGTGCATTGGCGCGGCCCGGGTGAGCGCGATGGCGAGCACGGCGGTGACGCCAAACGTCACTACGACGGCCAGTACCGCCCCGAGGCGGGCGGTTGCGCTCATCGTGCCCCCTTGCAACGATCAAGCCCTTCTCACCCATCTTTACCCCGCAGGGGCCGCCTTGCCTAGTGCCAACACGCCGTCGACCGCCGGACTCGAGGCTGGGACCTGCGCGGATACCGGTAAGGCAACGGTTACAGATCCTGGTCACTTCGGTGCGCCGGGGTGCATATCATCAAATTGCGGCGTTCAACTCGGCGCTCGCATTCCACAGTTGCCGCTACGGCGAGTGACAGTGTTCCCTGAAGCAAAGATTGTCTATAATTTCGATATGATAACTAGCGATAGTGACGTGGTTATCCCGCGGCCGGACGAGGCGGTTATCGCTGTCCCGGCGCCGGGTTCAGGTGCCGGTTTCTGGGCCGGCGGTCCGTCCGCCGTCGCCGCCGACGGCGGCGTCTACCTTGCCTACCGGCTGCGCCGGCCGGTGGGCACCGGCCGCGGTTACGCGATAGCGATCGCGTTCTCTCCCGACGGGGTGTCTTTCGGCGAGCCCATCGCCGTCATCAGCAAGGACGAGATGGACACCGAGTCGCTTGAGCGGCCGGAACTCGTCCGGCTTCCGGACGGCGGCTGGCGGCTCTACCTGAGCTGCGCGACCACGGGGACCAAGCACTGGCGGGTCGAGGCAACCGACGCGGCGCACCCGTCGGAGTTCGATGTCTCGCGCCGCGCGGTCGTGCTACCCGGCGACGTGCGCAAGCGCGCGGTCAAGGACCAGGTGATCCAGTATCACGACGGGCTGTGGCACATGTGGGCGACCATCCACCCGCTTGCCGACCCGCTGGAAACCGACCAGATGTGGACCGAGTACGCGACGAGCGCGGACGGTCTTGACTGGACCTGGCAGGGTACGGCGCTAGCCGGCCGGCCAGGCGAGTGGGACGCGCGAGGCGCCCGGGTCACCGCGGTGGTCCAGGACGGCGACCGGGTGACGGCCTACTACGACGGCCGGCCGACTGCCGCGGAGAACTTCGAGGAGCAGACCGGAATCGCGATCGGCAACGACCCCATCGCGCTGATCCCGACGTCCGCCCCCGGCGCGGGCCCGGCGGCCTCCTCGCCGCACGCTGGCGGCGCACTTCGCTACATGGACCTGGTTGAGATGCCGGACGGCCGCACCCGGCTGTATTACGAACTGGCCCAGCCGGACGGCTCCCACGCACTGGTGACCGAGCTGCGCTAGCAGCACCGCCGTTGGCGCCGAGACCTATGCCGCTCACTGCGGCCAAGGCCTCGGCGCTAACCGGACCGCGTTCGAGGCAGGCACTTCTTGCTGTTATCATTACTCGCGGCGGACACCGTTCTTGGCCTGGCCCTGACCGGGCGGACGGGCGCCGACCATGCTGCCCGACCGGTCTCGTGGCGCGAGCCATGCGCCGAAGTCCTCGCCGAGGGTTCTCTCCAGCAGCTTGATGTCGGCTTCGAACTTCGGCAGCAGCACCTGGCGCTGTTCCCAGCTCAGCGGCTGGCGCTCGCGGCGGCCGCGCTGCAGGAACCGCTCTAGCCGGTGTGTCACCGGGGCAGCCGCCGAGCCCGGGAGCAGCCGGCCGATCGAGTCGCTGGCGCGCAGGCCCGCCGCGACGGCCCGGTGGGCCCACGTCTGCTCGGGCTGAGCGGTGACGTTCTCCCGGGGGATCTCGGTCAGGACCCCGGTCTCGACGCCGAGGAAGGCGCAGATCCGGTCGAGCGTCAGGGCGGGCTCGTCGATCAGCAGCCGGTAGCGCAACACGAGTAGCTGCGTGCGCGGGAACAGGCTGAAGGCACCCGCGAGCTGCTCGCCGTACTTGCTAAGGCCGATGTAGTGCCAGAACGACGCCCAGCCCGCCTCGATCCGCCGCTCCTCCTCGGCGCAGGCCCGGACGAAGTCGCCGACCGGCTCCAGCCCGGCCGACCACAGGTGAGCCCAGTTGGAATGGGCGCGCTCGACCGGGTCACGAATGACAACGATGAGCCTCGCGTCCGGAGTGAGGGCGCGGATCCTGCTCATCGCGGCCGGGTCGTACAGGTAGAGGGGGGTGGCCTCGCCGCGGAGCACTCCCGGCGGAGCTGCGTCGAAGAGCGCCTCGTAGTCGTCCTTTCGCCAGACGTGCTCCCGGTACGTGAGCGCGTCTCCCGGGCCGCCCTTTGTCGGCGGCGGGCCGTCGGTCAGGAAGAACTTCGGCTCCTTGATCGGCGAGAGATATAGCCCTGGGTGGCGGGATAGCGCGGCGTGCAGCGCCGTCGTCCCCGCTTTGGGAACGCCGGCCACCAGGAAATCCGGCAGTGCCATGTGGCCCCCGTCCGTGCGGGCGGCAATTGTCCGTGCGGGCCATCAAACGTGCCCGCATCCGTGCCGCCCTAATCCAGACGCCTCTTACCCAGGCTGCTCACATCCATGGCGGTTGGCCGACAGTTTTTCCATATTTTTGATGATCTTGATGGGGAAACTTGACAAGGCTTTACTAGCGTGAAGTCGAATGCACGTGCACGCTGCGGAAAGCCCCTTACAGGGCAGTCAGGCGTCGGTCAGCCGGCTACTCCCGGTAGCCCGTCGACCGGCGTGGCGAACCCGGCCGGACCGGCTTGGTCGTCGGCGAACTGGGCGAGCTGGATCAGCTGGAGGAGTGCGTCGCACCAGCGCTCATCGGCGGGCCTGGTGTCGAAGCGGCCGAGGCACTCGTTCGCCGCATCGAGCACCGCGCTGAAGATCGCGTTATCCACCGCGAACTGTTCGTCGTCGGCGACAGCAGCATTGCCCGCGGCCTTGCCCTTGCCCGTGCCGCCAGCCCTGCCCTTACCGCCCGCCTTGCCGGAGCCGACGGCAAGGGCCGCGCGGTTCCGGTCGAGTATCTCCGCCGCGCGGCGTGCCATCGCAAGCCCCAGTGTCTCGGCGAGCAGCAGGTGCTGCGTGCCGAGGACGCCTCCCCAGTCCCGCATGATCCAGTCCCTTCGCCGAGCAGCCGGCAGCAGGCACGCGACCGCCGGGGAGCCCGGATCCGCCACGTTACGTTCCGTACTCAACGCCATCATGCCGAGGGGTGATGACATTCTTACGGATCGTGACACTTGATCGCAAGAGCTGGGATGGGCGGGGCGATGTTTACCAGGGCTAGCCGCGGGGCGGTTGTGGCTGGCCGCGTTTGGTAAAGCCCGGCTCTGCTAAAGCCGGGGGTCCTACGGCCGGCGTCCGGCGGCGGACCAGATCGCGTCGGAGCTGGGCAGCTTGACCCTATCGCCGCGGGCGAGGGCGCGCGCCAGCTCCGCTTCCGCCTCCTCGATGCGCAGCCAGTCGGCATACGAGACAGGCTCAACGCCGCGTTCCGCGAGGACGCCGTCCAGCGGGCAGGCCTCATCGGCGTCAGAGTTTTCGCGACCAGCGGCGTTACCGGGGCCAGTGCCTTCGTTAGCGGGGCCAGTTTCCTCGCCGCCAGCGTCGGCGGAGGCTGTGTCATCGGCGGCGGGGTCAGGGCGGCGCAGCAGGCCGGGTCGCGGCAGCTTCCCCTCGCCGAGCGCCGGACCGCCTGCCAGGTCGGCGAGCAGGGCCTGAACGGTCTCGGCGGCGTCCGCCTTGTTGGTGCCGATCACGCCGGTCGGGCCGCGCTTCAGCCAGCCCGCCACGTACTCTCCCGGCAGCGGCTCGCCGGATGCCGAAAGGACCCGGCCGGCGGCGTTAGGGACGGTGTGCGTCGCGGCGTCGAACGGGACACCGGGCAGCGGCACAGACTGGTAGCCCACGCTGCGCAGGACCATCTGCGCGTCGAGGGTCTCGTACTCCCCCGTCCCCTCGAACTTCCCCTCGGCCGTCAGGTGCGTGCGCTCGAGGCGCAACGCACCGGTCGTTCCCGATGGTGATTCTTGTATTTCGACGGGGCGCAGCCAGAAGCGGAGCCGCAGTTTCCGGCCAGGCCCAGTGAGCACAGCGTCGGCGAGCTCCCCCGTCCACCCGGTCATCGCCACCAGGTTGCCGCGCACCCGGCGGTCGGAGGAGGCGAGCGCGACCGACTCGCCGGACAGGTCGAAGGGGCCCTCCAGGTCGAGTTCGGCGGCGTCGGCGGAGGTGGCCACGCCGGAGAGCTCGCCGAGCTCACGCAGCTCCTTGGTGGTGAACTTGGCTTGGGCGGGGCCGCGGCGGCCGATGACATGCACCTCGCGGACCTTGGAAGCGCGCAGCGCCGCCATGACCGGCTCGGAGATGTCGGTCTCCTCAAGCTCGGCCGGATCGCGGGCCAGGATGCGGGCCACGTCGACCGCGACGTTGCCGACGCCGATCACCGCGACCGACTCGGCGTCGAGCGTGAAGGCGTCCGGGGCGATGTCCGGGTGACCGCAGTACCAGTTGACGAAATCGGTGGCGGCGTAGCTGCCTGGCAGGTCTTCGCCCGGGATGCCGAGGTGGCGGTCGCGCATCGCGCCGGTGGCGTACACGACCGCGTCGTAGGCGCTGAGCAGGTCCTCGCGGGTGACGTCGGTGCCCAGGTGCACGCCACCCACGAACCGAACGCCCGGTGACTCCAGGACGCGGCGCAGGTAGTTCGCGACCGACTTGATCGACTTGTGGTCAGGGGCAACGCCGTAGCGGACCAGGCCGTACGGCGTCGGCAGCCGGTCAAGCACATCGACGCGGACCTCTACCGGGCCGGGCAGCAGCACGGACTGCTTGATCAGGGCCTCGGCCGTGTACAGACCCGCCGGGCCCGACCCGACCACGGCTACTCTCAACCGGAGTGCGCGGGGGGCAGTTCCCCCGGGGGAATCCTGCATAAGCCCTTAGGCTACTCGGGCAGCCGCTCCTGCGTCGATGACGGCTCGGAAACGGTGGCGTCAGAACGTCGGGTGGTGCCGTTGCCCGTGCTTCCGTGCCCCGTGCTTCCGTGCCCGGTGTTTCCGTGTACCGTCGACCCCGGGGTGCGGCGGGCGACCGCCTCGGTCAGCTGCCGGGCGAGGTGCTGCGGGGTCAGGCCCGCCGCCTCGAGGATCTCGTCGCGGGTGCCGTGGGTGAGGAACTCCTGAGCGAGGCCGAACGTCTTGACCGGAACGTCGACGTCGTCGTCGCGCAGCAGCCTGGCGACCGCGTCGCCGAACCCGCCGGCCCGGCCATTGTCCTCGACCACCGCGACGAGACGGTGCCGCCGCGCCATGTCCGCGACCGCCGGGTCGACGGGCTTGATCCAGCGCGGGTCGACGACGGTCACGCCAATGCCATGATCGCCGAGCCGCCTGGCAACCTCGACACACGTGACCGCCATCGGGCCGACGCCGAGCAGGAGAACGTCATTGGCGTTGCCGTCGGCAGGCGTGGCGAGCACGTCCATGCCCCCGGCCTTGGCCACCGCCTCGGCCTCCGCGCCGACGGTGCCCTTCGGCCAGCGCACGACCGTGGGGCCATCGCTGACGGCGACGGCCTCGTTCAGCAGCTCCGCGATCCGGCTGCCATCTCTGGGCGCCGCGACCCTGAGTCCGGGGACGACCTGGAGGATCGAACCGTCCCACATGCCGTTGTGGCTGGCGCCGTCCGGGCCGGTGACGCCCGCCCGGTCGAGGGTGACGGTGACCGGCAGCTTGTGCAGTGCGACGTCCATCAGCAGCTGGTCGAAGGCCCGGTTCAGGAACGTCGCGTAGACCGATACGACCGGGTGCATGCCGGCCATCGCCAGGCCGGCCGCCATGGTCACCGCGTGCTGTTCGGCGATACCGACGTCGTAGACGCGGTCCGGGTAGGCCTCCTTGAACGGGGCGAGGCCGACCGGGTGGAGCATCGCGGCGGTGATAGCCACCACGTCAGGGCGGCTGGCGCCGATGGCGACCATCTCCTCACCGAATACATCGCTCCACGAGCGCTTGGCGCTCTTGGCTGCGGTGCTGGCGGCGGCTGCGCCAGCAGTGGCTGCCGCAGCGATCGCCGGCTTGCCGGACGTGCCGGGCACCTGATGGAGACAGTCCTCCTCGTTCTGCTCGGCGAGGGCGTAGCCGAAGCCCTTCCTGGTGATCACGTGCACCAGAACCGGGCCGCCGAACTCGCCAGCCCGGCGGAGCGCGTGCTCGGTCATCTGCTCGTCGTGGCCGTCGATCGGGCCGATGTACTTGATGCCCAAGTCCTCGAAGAGCACCTGGGGCTGCAGGAAGTCCTTAAGCCCCTTCTTGGCGCCGTGCAGCGCGCCGAACAGCGGGCTGCCGACGATCGGGGTGCTCGTGACGGTGCTCTTGATCAGGTCGAGGACCTGCTCGTAGCGCTGGTTGACCCGGATGGCCGACAGGTGGCTCGCGAGTCCGCCGATCGTCGGCTGGTAGGACCTGCCGTTGTCGTTGACGACGATGACGAGCCGGGAGTCGCGTGCCACCGCGATGTTGTTCAGTGCCTCCCAGGCCATCCCGCCGGTCAGCGCGCCGTCGCCGATCACCGCGACAACTGTCCGGTCGTACTCGCCGCGCAGCCGGTAAGCCTTGGCCATGCCGTCGGCGTAGGACAGCGACGTGGAAGCGTGGCTGTTCTCCACCAGGTCGTGTTCGGACTCACTCCTGCTCGGGTAGCCAGACAGGCCGCCGGACTGGCGGAGCGTATGAAACTCCGGGTAGCGGCCGGTGAGCAGCTTGTGCACATAGGACTGGTGGCCGGTGTCGAAAATCAGCTTGTCCTTGGGCGAGTCAAAGACCCGGTGCAGCGCGATCGTGAGCTCGACCACGCCGAGGTTCGGCCCGAGGTGGCCGCTCGTCCTTGTCACCGTCTCCACGAGAACATCACGGATCTCCGCCGCCAGGATGCCGAGCTGCTCCTGGCTGAGTTCCTTGAGGTCCTGCGGGCCGTTGATGCGCTCAAGCAATGTCACGACGGCTGCTCCTCACGCGGCTTTCCAGCTGGGTTACCCGATACTAGTGCGGAGCAGTCCCGCAGGTCGCGCGGGCATAGCGAGATAACCGACACGCGTGTCGGCGATCGTGGTGCAGATCACGGCAGGACGGGGCCGCCGCTCACCCCGCGAGCCGTGGTGCGGGCCCGTCGTCAGTGCTGATGTGAATGGCGCTGGACCGCGTGTAGAAGGCGAGTAGGTCCGGGCCGTGCTCTCCGCTTTCCGCGGGGCTTGCGCTGCGCAGGTCTCCCGGGTTGTGCGAATTCGCCCAGGTCATCGGGGAGTTGATGGCTAGTGCCAGGCGGTAGGCCCGGTGCGGGTCTGATGTCCACAGGTAGGTCGCGCCGTCGCCGGCGATAGCGCTGGCCAGCGTGACCGCCTCCTCCTCGGTGTCGAATGAGGTCACGCAGGCCACCGGCGCGGAGATGACCTCCTGGAAGATCCGCATCTCCGGCGTCACGTCGGCGAGCACGGTGGCGGACAGGTAGTTACCTTCGGCCAGGCCAGCGGGGCGCCGCCCGCCGGCGGCCAGCCGGGCGCCGTCCCGGACGCCGCGCCGCACACCGGACATGACCCGGTCGTAGTGCTCGGCGTGCACGAGGGGACCGACCTCCGTCGCGGGGTCGGCCGGTGATCCGACGCGCAGGCGGCTCGCCCCCTCGGCCAGCCGGGCGACGACGGCCTCGTAGACGGAGCCCTCGGCGAGGATCCTGGAGGTGGCGGTGCGGCGGACGCCGTTCAGCGCGAACGCCCCGAACAGCGCGCTATCGACCGCCCGGTCGAGGTCCGCGTCCGCGAAGATGACGCAGGGCGAATTGCCGGCCAGGTCCGCTGACAGGCGCTTGCCGTGCGCCGCGGCGTCCCGCGCGACCTGCTCCCCGGCGGTGGCGTCCCCGCCGAACCAGAGCACCGGCACGCCCGGGTGCGTGACCAGGGCGCCCGCCGCCCCGGCGCCCGCACTCCCGGTGCCGGCCCCGGGGGTGCCCTGCCAGTTGCCGGTGCCGTGCACGATGTTGAGCACCCCGCCGGGCAGCTCCGCCTCGGTCGTGATCTCCGGCAGCAGCGCGGCCGACAGCGGCGCCCACGGGTCTACGTGCAGCACGACCGTGCAGCCGGCCGCGAGCGCCGGCGCGATCGCCCGCGCCTGCGTCAGGAACGGCGCGCGCCACGATGTGATCACACCGGCGACGCCGGCCGGGCGCCGCAGCGGGTAACGGACAGGGCCCGTGGAGAAGGTGGGGTTGTCGGTGTGTCCCGCGACGATGACGGTAGCGGCGCGCCGGAAGCACCCGGCGGCCCGCCGGGCCTGTTCCCTCGCCTGCGTGACCGGCAGTCCGGTCCCGAGCGCCTCAAAATCCGCGATCTGGCCGGCCCGGGATTCGATCCCGTCCGCGATTCGGTCCAGCATCCCCGCCCGCTCGGCGGCTGGCAGGCCGGGCCATGGATCTGCCTCCAGGGCGGCCAGCGCCGCGAGCACCGCCTGATTGATGTCGCCGCCAACGCCCACCTCGACCCGGGAGTACTCCTTCCCGGTCGCCGGGTCAGGCGCCCCGAACGTCTTCGCGTAGGAGCTGCGCGCTTCCCGCCCGCCGATGAAGTGCTTGATGTTCTCGGGTACCACGATGCTTCCAGTCTCCTTCGCTGACCCTCATCTTCCGGGGCCTGAAGACAGGCTCAGTCAGTCCCGGCACTCGCGTCAATGACAGCGCCGTGCCGCCCGCAACGCGGGCGGCACGGCGGCTGACTCGGCACCAGGCCGTCAGGCGTGCCTGCAGGCAGTGTCCTCAGACGACATTCTGGCTGGACGACAGGTAGGGGAAGTCCTGCGTCGCGGCGGGCCGCGGCGGCAGTGCCTGCAGGGCGGCCGCCTCCTGGGCGGTCAGGTTGGCGGCGGTGGTCGCCGGGTCGAACTGGGTGTTGGACGGCGCGGGCTGTGCGGCCCCCGCGCCCAGGGCAGCGGTGAAGTCACCGAAGGTCGCGCGCCGCCAGGCGCTGATGTGCGGATAAGTGAACGGGCCCTTGCCGGACAGGCCGCCGGCCGCGGCCACCGACTCGATCAGCCGCAGGCAGGAGGTGTGGTCGGACACATCGGAGAAGATCTGCCCGCCCACCGACCACGGCGAGATCACGAAGGCCGGGACGCGGAACCCGCCGCCGACGGGGAGGCCCTCGCCCGGGGTGCCGGCCGGCGAGGCCAGGTGCACGAACTCCTCGGGGTACTTCTTCTGATCGGGCGTCGGCGGGACGACGTGGTCGAAGAACCCGTCGTTCTCGTCGTAGTTGAGGATGAACACGGTGGTGTTCCACAGGTCCTCGTTGGCGGCCAGGGCCTCCAGTTTCGAGGCGAGGAACTGCGCGCCGGCCGCCGGGATGGCCGGCGGGTGCTCCGATGCGCCGGTGCCGAGGAACGACACGTCGGCCAGCACGCCGTTGGCGCAGTCCTCCTCGAACGCGAGCTGCGGGTTGCTCGCCGCGGTCGGGTTCAGCGGGTCGCCGACCCCGCCGGGGGTGCCGTCGCCGTACAGCGTGGAGACTCCGTTGATTGCGTTGTACAGCGCGGTCGGCACATGGCCCGGGGTCTGGAACTGGACGAAGTAGTTGCCGTCGCTGGGGCCGATCCAGCCGCTGGCGTGGTACCACTTGATGCTGTACCCGGCGTTGTATACCGTCTCGTACCCGGTTTCGAAGGTCAGGTCGTGTACGCCACCGGTCTCAAGCACCGGGCCGCCGGCCAGGCCCAGCGGGTCGTTGGTACCGTGCTCCCAGTGCAGCCGGTTGATGTCGGTCGGGCCCATCGCGGCGCAGTGGTAGTTGTCGCACAGCCGGAATGACTGCGCCAGCGCCCAGTGGAACGGGATGTCCTGCTGGGTGTAGTAGCCCATCGTGAACGAGCCGTTCGCGTCGCCGTCAGAAGCGACGTGGGTGAACAGCCAGCGGTCATTCCGGCCGTAGTTCCATGAGGCGTGCTGGTCCCGCCAGTCGTGCGACAGGGACGGCACGGCCGCGGCACCGCTGGTGATGGTGGACATGTGCCACGGCTCCAGGAACCCGTCCGGGTTGGACGGGTCGGACTGCTGGAAGACCGACCGGCCATTCGACTGCGTGATCGCGGTCGGGTCGGAGAACCCGCGCGCGCCCGGATAGGTGCCGAAGTAGTGGTCAAAGGACCGGTTTTCCTGCATGAGGAAGACCAGGTGCTTGACCTGCGACAGGTCGAAGCTCTGCGGGCTCCGGGTCGCCGCCTCCGCGAGGCGTTCGGGCAGGACGCCGGCCAGCCCGGCGGCGCCGGCCAGCGCCGACGCGCTGGCGACGAAACTCCGGCGGGACATCGCCGGGTTGAAGGAGAAAATGCGCTTGTTAGCCATTGCTATCGCTGCTGCCTCTTCTTCGTCTGGTAGCGGGCGCGTCAGGAGCTGGCCGACGGGGACGCCGTCGCCGTGGTGATGCTGTACGTCCCCTTCTCGATCCGGCTGCTGGCCGTGTCGGCGAAGTACACCGTGCCGAGGGCCGACGGGTCGGTCGCGATCGCGTACGGGGTGTTCTGACCGGTCCAGACGGTGGAGATGGTCCCGTCCGGGGTGACCACGCGGATCGCGTTGTTGAAGGTGTCGGCGATGAACAGGTCACCCGAGCTGTCGATGGCCACGCCCTGCGGGTCCTGCAGCTGGGCTGAGGTGGCCAGGCCGCCGTCGCCGGAGTAGGCGCCCTGTCCGTCGTTGGCCTGGTCCGCGGCGTAGTCGCCGGCGACCGTGGTGATAACGCCGGTCGTGCCGTCCACCCGTCGGATGACGTTGTTGGACGAGTCGGCGATGTAGACGTTGCCCTGCCCGTCAACCGCCACCCCAGAGGGCTGGTTCAGCTCGGCGGCCGCCGCCTGGCCGTTGTCGCCCAGGTAGCCAGCGATGCCGTCGCCGGCGAGGACGGCGATCTTCCCGGACGGGGTGACCACGAGCACCCGGTTGTTGCCGGTGTCCGCGATCAGCAGGTCGCCGTTGGGGGTAACCGCCACGGCCTGCGGCTGGTTCAGCTCGCTCGAGGTGGCGCTGCCGGAGGCCAGATGGGAGCCCTCCGTGCCGGTGCCGGCGACCCGGTGGATGACGCCGTCCGGGGTGACCTCCCGGATCACGTTGTCCTCGGTGTCGGCGATGAAGAGGTCGCCCTGGGCGTCCTCGGCGGTGCCCGTCGGGCGGGCAACGGTCGCGGCGGACGCCTGCCCGCCGTCGCCTGCCTCGCCGTTGCCCACCGGCGACCCGGTGACGGCATGGGTCTCGCCGTTCGCGATGGTCGCCACCACGCCGGCCCCGGTGTCGGAGACATACACCGCGCCGTTGTCGGCAGAGACGCCCTGCGGATGGTTCAGCCCGCCGCCAGGGCCGGTGGAGGTGTAGGTCAGCGCGGACAGGGCCGTCGCGGTGACCGTCGTGCTGGCCGTCGAGGCGCTGGCCGAGCCGACCGCGGCGGCGCCCTGGCCGGTACCCAGGTTGATGCCGAGCGCCGTGAAGCTCAGGGCTTCAGCGGCCGCTTGCTGGCCCTGGATCGCCGTCAGGCCGGTGCGAGCGGTACCGCTGCCTGAATGCGCCGGGGTCGCCGGGCTCGCGGAGCACGCCGCGGTAGCTGACGCGGCGACGGCTGCGGTCAGCGCGACCCAGCGGGCCGACGGGCGCACGCCCGGCACGGCGAGCCTGCGCGCCCGGTGCCTGATCCGGTTGCCGCCGGACTCGGGCGGCAGTGATGACTGTTGTAGGGACATACAGGGGACTCCATTCCTAAAGGCCCGAACTGCCGCCCCAGACGACAACAGGCCCAGATGAACAGACGAGAAACGTCGGCCTGCCTGGAGGTCGTTCCGGCTCACATGGCCAAACAAGTTGCCGCGAATAGCCAGAAATGTGCCTAAGCGGCGCGCGGATGGCCAATTTCGTGGCGCTGGATGGTCACTGCCGTGACTACGTGCGCGGCTCGATCCGCAGGGCCCGGTCAAGGTCGGCGTCGGTACGTCCGAGCAGACGCAGCCAGGTCTGGAGGGAGACCTCGAGGAGCCGCCCGGCCGCCTCGGCGTCGGCCGGGCGCCATATCGCATCCGCGTCCATCGCGCCGGCGCTGTGGCCCATATGCGCGCGCAGCTGCCAGCCCGGCGGGACCCGCATGCGCAGCGGAGGCTCGCCGGGCAGCCGCAGGTGCTCGACCGTGCGCGGCGCGCGAGAGTCCGCGCTGGGCAAGGCGCAGTCAAACCTCCGGTTCCGGGAGGCCAGCGTGAGGCTCCCCGGGGAAGGGAAAGCGGCCGACGGTGCGGCCGTTATGCCAACCGGGCCAACCCACCAGCCGGGGAAGGCGGCCTCGAACTCCCCGGCTCGGTTCCTGGTGACCCGGACGGGCTCCCAGCAACTCCAGCCGAACGCTCCGTAGGCCATGTCGAGCAGCGCGGGCAGGTACCGGACCCGGCTGGCCCGGCCCTCCTCGTAGTTGCGGACCTGCTGCCGGGTGACCCTGATCTCGCCCGGGCCGCCAGCCCCTGCCAGCAGTGCGCTGGCGGCCACCGCGGCATCCGCCTGCGACATCGCCCGTGCCTCGCGCAGCCGACGGTGCAGCGCTATCCGCTCGTGCGCCACCTCAGGTGGCCGGGGATCAGTCCCGGCGCTCTGCCCAGCATCGCTGGCCGACTCCGCGCGGCGGCGCAGCTGACTCTCCAGCAGGTCCCACCGCTCCGCGCCGACCAGGGTCCTCAGCCGGTCCCGCAGCGTCTCCGGAGTGCCACGGTCCCGGTCCCGGAATCCCTGCATGTACCATCCGATGACCGGGTGCCGGGTGATGATGACCTCGACGTCGGCGAGGCCAGCGCTGGTCTTGAACGGGCGCTCCAGCCACGGCGGGACAGTGCCCCGGCCAAAGTCGACCCAGCCTGGCTCGCTCAGCGCCACCCGCAGGGGCAGCCGCGGGCTGGCGTACGGATGGCTGAGGAAGATGCCGTCCGGGCCGGTCACCTCATCGAAGCGCATCCCGAGCACCCCCATCCGGGAGTGGCCGCCCACCCGGTTGCCGGCCGACGGCCGCACCCATGCCCAGACCGGTCCGGGATTCCCAGCGAACACATGCCCCCAGTGGCGCCGGGGGCCCGCGACCCAGGAGCCGTCGCGCGACCCCTGCGGTGAGCCGATAGCCCGGACAAGATCGACCAGGCAGCCATCAGCCACGTAGGCGAAGTCCAGGTCCTCCAGCGCCCGCGCCGGAATCCGCCGGACGTCGGTCTCCCAGCTGGTCACCGCGGCACGGCTGACCCGCACGGTCCGCGCGACGTCATCCTGCGTCCAGCCCATCTCCGTGCGCCATGCACGCAGCAGCGCGCCGGGCGATCCCAGCAGGGAGCTCACGGAGCTCAGGGCGACCCCTCCCAGTGCCATCGGAGACCCTCCAAGGGTGCGGGAAACGTCGCCTCGGGGTCTGCGGGCGTGCCCGTTTCCGACCGTGAGGCGCTGCCAATCGATGTTCTGCACGCTGGAGATGAACTCCTGGCTTCAGCGCGCCAAACGCGCGTCGCCGGTCCGGCAATCTTTAATCGCACATATCCGCACACTTGCCACCAGAGGAACTTCTCGGGCATTGAACAGGCAGGGCCGGCCGACGCTACCTCAGGTGCCGGGCGAAGAACCGGGCTCCGGCGTCGATCTCGAACGCCGGGACGCCGGTATGGCCGCCGAGATTGGCGTGCAGCGTCTTCTCCCTGGCGCCGAAGGCGTCGAACAGGTCCAGGGCCGACTGCCGGTCGTTGGCTTCGTCGTCCCATTGCAGCAGGACCTGCACCGGAATGCTGACCCGGCGGGCCTCCTCCACCAGGGCGCTGGGCACGAAACTCCCGGCGAACAGAAGGGCGGCCGAGATGCGCGGCTCGGCCACCGCCAGCCGGATGCCGATGGCGATCACCCCTCCCTCGTATCCGACCGGGCCGCCGATCTCGGGCAGCGAACGGAGGGCGTCCAGGGTGGCCTGCCATTCCGGGACCGCCCTTTCGACCAGCGGGAGGACGAGCCGGTCGACGATCTCGCCGACCGGCTCGCCTGCCTTCATCGCCCGGCGGAGGTCGGCGCGGGCCTGCTCGGCAGGGGCCGAACGGGGCCGGTCACCGCTCCCGGGGAGCTCGATGGTGGCTGCGGCGAAGCCGTACTCCGCCGCGTAGTGCCGGGCCCGGGTCGCCAGTCGGGGGCGCATCTTGTGCAGTCCGCCGGGGTGGCCGACCAGGATCAGCGGCGCCGGTGCGGCTGCGGGTGCGGGCGTCCACAGGATGCCGGGAACCTCGCCGAGGGTGAATTCGCGTTCGAGGACGCCGCCGCCGAGGCGCTGTTCAGAGGTGAATTGCATGGTCGTACCTTTCGGGAGTGCTCGCAGCGGCGCTCCCGGACGACCTATTGCCCGACCGTGACCCCAGAGGGGAGCACCCATGTCGACACGTTCACGGGTACCACCTCCTCGTTCTCTCGCACGGCACCCCGAAGGCTAGCAGGTGGCCGCCGCGGTCCGCCAACGCGCTTTTGCGGAGGGTCCGCGGGGCAGAGTACTGGATGTGACGGATGCAGTCGGCCGCGTGTGCGTAAGGTCGCCGACGACGGGTTCTACTGCCGCGCCGCGAAACTACGACTTCGCATGCGCCTATGAGGTCGCCTTGGCACCCGGCGACAACCGGTCGTCCGAGCAGCTGGCACGAGCTGTATGGGAAGGGGCGCCGGCTCCGCTCCGGTGGTTCATGCTCGCCGGCTGGCGCCTTGTCCTCAGGCTCCGGCTCGGTCCGCAACATTCGCCGGACCACATACTCGGATGGCGGATCGTCGACCGCAGTCCTGACGAAACCGTTTGCCAGCTCCGGTCCGGATTCCTGAATGCGCACAACGTGTTCCGCAGGACCGATGGAACGCTGGTGTGGTCGACCTTGGTCAGCTACGAGCAGCCGCTCGGCCGGGTCATCTGGCCGCCAGCGTCCTTGCTTCACCGTCTCCTGGTCCGGGTCGCGCTCCGGCGAGCCGCCCGCTCATAGGTTCTGCTGTTTCCACGCTTGCCAGCTGCTTCGGCACACGCGTGATCTTCCGGCATGTCATGGTCCGGTGGTGATGTGAGGGCGGATCTGTGGCACCGTCTTGGCCATGGGCATCAGCGTTGTGAGCCCGGTGTTCATCGGCCGTCGCGACGAGATGGCGTCGCTGGCGGTGGTACTGGGCCGTGTTCAGGAGGGCGAGCCGGGTTTCGTGCTGGTCGGCGGTGAGGCAGGAGTCGGCAAGACGCGGCTTGTTAGGGAGATCTCCGGGCAGGCGGCCGAGGCAGGGTTCCTGGTGCTGACAGGCCAGTGCGTCGAACTGGGGGCCGAAGGCCTGCCGCTGGCTCCGCTGGTCGACGCACTGCGCGTGCTGGCCCGCAGCCTGCCGCCTGAGGCGCTAGCCGAGGTGCTCGGGCCCGCCGGTCTGGGCCTGGCCCGGCTAATGCCGGGACTTGCCCCAGCTACGGGCGCTGAAGGCTCCCCTGGAAGCGAGGCGGGCAGTGCGGGCGAGCTGGCCGGTGCGGACATGCAGAAGGCACAGCTGCTGGAGATGGTGCTGGGAGTGCTGGTCCGGCTCAGCGTCACCCGCCCGGTGCTGTTCGCGATCGAGGACTTGCACTGGGCCGACCAGTCCACGCTGGATCTGATCGCCTTCTTGGTCAGGTCACTGCGCGAAGCGCGGGTGCTGCTGCTGGCCACCTACCGGACCGATGAGCTGCACCGGCGCCATCGGCTGCGGCCGCTGCTGACCGGCTGGGAGCGGATGCACGCGGCCCGCCGTATCGAACTGCGGCGATTCAGCCAGGACGAGGTCACCGCCCAGCTCACGGCGGTCCTCGGCGCAGTCCCGGCGCCGGACGCGGCCGAGGCCGTCTTCGACCGCTCCGGCGGGAACGCCTACCTGGTTGAGGAGCTGGCCGGGGCGCTGCGCGACGGCGGTGATCTGCCCGCGCTGAGCCCGTCGCTGAAAGACGTCTTGCTCAGCCGGGTGGACGCGCTGAGTCCTGACGCGCAGCGACTGCTGCGCACCGCGTCGGTAGCCGGGCGGGCCGTGCCGGAACGGCTGCTGGCAGAGGTGGCCGGGATCGGGGATAGCGAGTTCTTCGCGGGCCTGCGAGAGGCGGTGGAGAACCACCTGCTGGAGGTCGGCCCGCAGGCACACAGCTACACGTTCCGGCACGCGCTGACCCGGGATGCCGTCTACGAGGACATGCTGCCGGGCGAGCGGGTGCGGCTGCACGCCGTCTACGGGGCAGCGCTGGCCCGCGATCCCGCGCTGGCGGGCGAGGGCGCCGCAGTGCCGTCCGCGCTGGCCTACCACTGGTACGCGGCCCTCGACCTGCCCCGGGCGCTGCCCGCGGTGATTGATGCCGCGCGGCACGCGATGGCCTCCTACGCCCCGGCGGACGCGCTGCACCACCTGGAGCGCGCCCAGGAGATCTGGCCGCAGGTAGCGGACGCAGGGCAGCGCACAGGCCTAGACGGGGCCGAGGTGAGCCGGCTCGCCGCCGAGGCTGCCTACCAGTCCGGGGCTTTGGACCGGTCGAAGTCCCTGCTCGCCGACGCGTTGGCCGGACTGCCGCCTGATTTCGACCCGGTCCGCAGGGCGCTGCTGCTGGAGCGGTACGCGTTCATGAAGCTGGCCTCAGGCAGGTCCGCAGAGGCGGTGGCCACGGTGCGGGAAGCGCTGGCCCTACTGCCCGAGGGCCGGGCCGGACGCGCCTACGCGGTAGTGCTGGCCGCGCTGGCCAACACGCTGACGCGCAGCTTCGAGCTGGAGGAGGGCACGCAGGTGGCCCGGCGCGCGGTCGCCGCCGCCATAGCGGCCGGCGCCAGGGACGTGGAGGCTGATGCCACCATCACCCTCGGCGGGGGCATCTCCTACCTCGGCCCGCCCGAGGCCGGGCTCGGTCCGCTGCGCTCCGGGCTGGCGCTCGCCCAAGAGCTCGGCATCCTGGCAACCGCGGTGCGCGGCTACGTCAACCTCTCCGACGTCCTGGAGCTGCTGGGACGGCACCGGGTGGCGGCCCGGACCGCAGGCGAGGGGCTGGAGCTCGCGGTCCGGGCCGGGCTGTCGCGCACGATCGGCGTTTTCCTGATCAGCAATCAGGCCGAGCCACTGCTGCGGCTGGGCGAGTGGGCTGAGGCGGATGAGATGACCGCGCGGGCGCTGCGCGCGCTGCCCGAGGGAGTGTTCGGCGCCACCCTGTATCTGCTGCGGGCCGAGCTGTGTACCCTGCGCGGGCGCTACGACGACGCCGCAGGCGAGCTCCGGGATGCGCGCCGCGCCATCGGCACCACCAGCGAGATCCAGTACACCCAGCCGATGCGCTACGTCGAAGCCCTGATCGCGCTCGGCCGGGGCGATCTGCCCGCCGCGCGGGAGGCGGTCGCGGCCGGTCTGGCGGACGCGCCGCTGTCGTGGGAAGCACGCTACGCCTGGCCGCTGCTGTGGACCGGAATGCGCGTGGCGGCCGACGAGGCGGACCGGTTCCGCGACCTGCGCGAGCCAGTCCCGGCTGGCCTCACCCGGCGGTGCGCTGGCCTGGCCGAGGCGGCGGAGCGGCTCACCACCCCTGCCCTGTCATCGCACGCCTACCGGGCGCTGGCCACGGCCGAGGAGGCCCGGGCAGCCGGGGCGGCCGCGGGAGCCCAAACGCAGGCCTGGGCGAGGGCAGTCGCCTCATGGCAGGACATCGAGGAACCCTACCCGCTGGCCTACGCGCTGCTGCAGCTAGCCGAGGCGCACAGCCAGGCCGGAGACCAGCAGGAGGCGGCGCGGACGATCCAGCGAGCACATGCGATCGCCGTCCGGCTCGGAGCCGCACCCATCGCGGAGCAGGCCGCCGCCCTCGCCCGCCGGGCCCGGCTGACCCTGACGCCGCCCACCGACACGGCCATCGGCGTCGGAGCGGCGCCCGCCGCGCAGCAACCGCCACCGGACGAACTGGCCCGGTTCGGCCTCACGCCCCGGGAGCGCGAGGTGCTGTCCCTGCTCGCGGCCGGCCGGTCCAACCCCGAGATCGGGAAGGCCTTGTTCATCAGCACCAAGACCGCCAGCGTGCACGTGTCGAACATTCTGGCCAAGCTGGGCGTGAACGGCCGGGTCCAGGCTGCGGCCGTGGCGCACCGGCTCGGCATCTAAGGCCTGCCGCGCGTCAGGGCGGCACGGCTAAGCGGCCGTCTCGCCGATCTAAGGCGTCCCGCATGCCCGGGTAGGTCAGCCGGCCGATGCGGTGCCCGGGCCCATAGCCCCATGGTGGATTCAATTCCGCAACGGGAAAGGGGAAGCCCGATGAACCTGCAGAACCCTCCGGCCGGGACCATCAGGGCGTCCCTGCGCCACCCGGCGTTCGCCTGGCTGCTGGGCGGCCTGGCCGTGTCGCAGATCGGCGACTGGCTGTACAACCTGGCCCTGGTCACCCTGGTTTACCAGGGCACCCATTCCGCGATGTGGGTTGGCATCACCACCGCCGCCAGGGTGGTGCCGCTAGTGGTCCTGGGCCCGCTCGGCGGGGTGATCGCCGACCGGTTCGACCGCCGCCTCCTGATGGTGGCCTGCGACGGGATCCGGCTGGTCCTGATGCTGATCCTCGCGTTCGTCGCCGTGGCGCACCTGCCGGTCCTGCTCGCCCCTGTGATCGCCGCCGCAGCGACCGCCGCGGGCACCCCGTACCTGCCGTGCGCCTCGGCGAGCACTCCCCGGCTGGTCCCCTACACCGACCTGGCCGGCGCGAACGCGGCCCGCTCAGCGGTCACCAGCCTCGGCATCATCGTCGGGCCCGCGCTCGGCGGCGTCCTGCTGCTGGCCGGCAGCCCCGCCCTCGCCTTCGTGGTGAACTCGATCACCTTCGGCCTGTCGGCCTTGGCTGTCCTGGCGATCCCGGCCGGGCCCGCCTTCTACCCGGGGCAGCCGGAAGAGCAGCCGACCGGGCTGCTGCGCGGAGTAGCCGAGGGCGCGGCGGTGCTGCGGGCTTACCCGCAGGCGCTGCGGCTAGTCGGTGCCGACATCATGTGCAGCCTGACCTACGGAATGCAGACCGTGCTGCTGCTTCTGGTGGCCCGTCAGGCCGGGCTCGGCCTGCACGGGTACGGTTACCTGTTCGCCAGCCTCGGGGTCGGCGCCCTTGCGGGCACGACGCTGGCGAGCCGGGCGGTGCGCAGCTTCCGTTCGCGCACCGTACTGGCTGCCGCGCTGGGCGCGGTCGGCCTGCCGATGATGATGCTGGGCGTCACCCGCTGGGCCGCCGCCGCGCTCGTCCTGGTTGCCCTCACCGGCGCCGGCGCGATCCTGGTCGAGATACTCACCGAGACCAGCCTGCAGCAGGCCCTGCCGGCAGAGATGTTCGGCCGGGCCTACGGGCTGGCGCTGCCCGCCTCGATCGGCGGGATCGCCGCCGGCGCCCTCATCGCCCCGCTGCTGACCAGCTCGTTCGGCGGGACCGGCGCCCTGGTCGCTTGCGGCGCCGCGGTCGTCGCCTACGGCGTGATGTGCCTGCGCGCACCGCGGGCCAAGCCGGTATCCGGTCCGGCTGGGAACGCTCTGGCCCCTGTCGCCGACCCCAATTCTCAGCTCACCTCGTGAGGAATGTCATGACCGGAACCCCAGACGAGCGATCCGGGCTGCTCGGCAGTGGCAAGACGGGAAGTCCCCGGCCCAGAAGCAATGGCCGACCGCCGGAGCTGCCCGGTTTCCTGTCCGCCTCCCCCGGCCACCGGAGCACGGTGCTGCTGGACCGGCTGCGGACCACAGAATTCTCCTACCTCGACGCCGGCGGGCACATCTACCTCGACTACACCGGCGCCGGCCTGCCGGCGCAGTCGCAACTGCGCGCGCACGTCGAGCGGGTCGGCAGCCGGTGCTGGGGGAATCCGCATTCGGAAAACCCAGCGTCGGTGGCGGCGACGGAACTGGTCGAACGGGCCCGGCTGGCGGTCCTGGCGCACTTCAACGCGGCGGCCGAGGAGTATGCGGTTATCTTCACGCCGAACGCCACCGGCGCCTGCCGGCTTGTCGGGGAAGCCTACCCGTTCGGCCCGCAGACCCGGCTGGTCGTGACGGCCGACAATCACAACTCGGTCAATGGCATCCGGGAGTTCGCCCGCTCGCGCGGCGCGGCCACCGAGTACGTGCCGTTCAGCTCGCCCGAACTGCGAGTCGATGATGACGCGATTGGCCAGGCCCTGGCCCGGCCCCAGCTCGGCCCGCTGGGCGCGGCATGGCGAGTGGCGCGCTGCGGGGTGGCGCCGTGGGCTGGCCGGGGACGGGGCGCCCGGCGCCGCGGGCTGCTGGCCTATCCGGCGCAGAGCAACTTCAGCGGGGTGCAGCACCCGCTGCGCTGGATCCAGGCAGCCCACGAGCAAAACTACGACGTGCTGCTGGACGCGGCCGCTTTCGTTCCAGCCAACCGGCTGGACCTGTCCGTGGTCAAACCCGACTTCGTGCCGGTCAGCTGGTACAAGGTATTCGGCTACCCGACCGGCGTCGGCTGTCTGATCGCGCGGCGGGAGGCGCTGGGGCGGCTGCGCCGCCCGTGGTTCGCCGGCGGCTCGGTGTACCTGGCCAGCGTGCACGGCGACTGGCACACGCCCGCCCCGCACGAGGCCCGGTTCGAGGACGGCACGGTCAACTATCTGCAGATACCCGATCTGGAGTCCGGGCTGTCGTGGATCAACGGTATCGGGATGGAGGTGATCCACCAGCGCGTGATGTGCCTGACCGGCCGGCTCATCGACCGGCTGGCCGCCCTTGGGCACGGCAACTGCGAGCCGATGGCCCGGATCTACGGGCCCGCCGGCACCCGCGACCGCGGCGGCACCGTCGCCTTCAACCTGCTGGATCCCAGGGGTCGCGTCATCGACGAGCGCGCGGTCATGCGGGATACCGCCGCGGCAGGGATCTCCATCCGTACCGGGTGTTTCTGCAACCCGGGCGCCAGCGAGGCCGTGGCCCAGCTCCCCGCGCACGCCTGGCGCACTGCCGCGCGGGCGCGCCCCCAGACGATGGACCAGTACGTCGACCTGCTCGGCTTGCCCAGCGGCGGGGCGATCCGCGCCTCGCTGGGCCTGGCCTCCAACGTCGACGACGTGGACCGGTTCGTGGCCTTCGTGGAGAGAACCTACCGAGACCGCGGGGTTGGCACCAGCGGCCTCACACCCCGGCGGGGCTGTTAGCGGCCGCGTACGGCTCAGCGGAGGTCACTGCGGTTGGTGCGTTCCCAGACGCCCAAGGCGGCCTGGGTGTCTGCGTGTCCTGTGCCCACGCCGACGACCTCACGCCGGGTGCGGGCCCGTCGGCGACGCTGGTCGCCGCTTGCGTGGATTGAGTGGCCTGGTGACGTAAAGGGAGCCGCCGCTGTTCACCGCTACGGGCAGCGGCCCGACTGCCGTCAGGGCAGCAGGGCGGAGGATGCCTCGGCGAGGAGCCATGTCTCGGCTTCCGCCAAGGCCCACCCGTTCTCGTCGGTAAGGGTGAAATAAGAGGAGTAGCCGAAGTAAAACCACAGGATGTCGGTTGCGGCGGCGACGGTGACATCGGCCTTGAGCGCCGCGATGTCAGCGAGTCGCTGCGCGGTGAGCCGCATTCCCTGGCGGTAGTTGCCGGTCGCGGCGGTCAGCGAGTCCGCGACGCGCGCGTCGTGCGGTGCCGTCGCCAGCACGATCCGCATGACGTCTCCCCACTGCTCGCGCACTTCGCGGGTGCCGGCGGCTGTTGCACGCAGGATCGTCTGGCCGTCGTCGAGGGTGGCGATGTGCTCGTAGGTGGCCTGGATGACGGGTGCGTCCTGCCATTGGTCCATCAGGGTGCGCAGCAGGCCGTGCTTGCCGCCGCCGACGGCGTAGACGGTGGCGGGTGCGACCCGGGCGCCGGTTGCGATGTCCTCGACGGTGGTGGCGAAGAAGCCCTTGGCCGCGAACTGTGTGCGGGCAGTGTCGAGGATGGCCTGCCGGGTGAGCGCGGCGTAGTCGGCGCGCCGTCCGCGGGCGGTCTTGGTTCCGGTCACACGGGTACGATACACGCTCTCTTAATAAGACACTAACTCTGGTTAGAAGAGTTTTGCTCTTGAAATCAGAGTCATGCTCTGGTTAACCTGGTGCCCATGGACGAGACTCTGGAGATCTGGAACGCGGCGGTGCGCCTGCGCCCGGCCGCGGTGTCGCGGTGCGGCAACGCCGGCGAGGTCAGCGGTGCGATCCGGCGGGCTCGCGCGGACGGCGGGGCGCTGTCGGTGCTCGGCGGCGGACACGACTGGGCGGGCCGGGCGGTTCGGGACGGCGCGCAGGTCATCGACCTGCGCGGCATGCGCGAGGTGAAGGTCGACGGGGACGTGGCGACGGTCGGCGGCGGCGCGACCGCCAATGACCTGATCGCCGCGGCGGCGGCTTCCGGCCGATCGGCGGCCACCGGCTCGGTCGGCGCGGTGGGCGTGGCGGGGCTGACCCTGGGCGGCGGCTACGGCCCGCTGAACGGCATCGCCGGACTGGCGGCCGACAACCTGCTCAGCGCGGAGGTCGTGCTCGCCGACGGCACGATCGTCACGGCCACTGAGACCAGCGAGCCGGACCTGCTGTGGGCGCTGCGCGGCGGCGGCGGCAACTTCGGTGTCGTCACCTCTATGATCGTGCGGCTGCACCCGATTCCCGCCGTCACCGCCGGGCAAGTGATCTTCCCGGTCGGCCAGGCATCCGACGTGCTGGCCGGGTTCGGTGAGCTGATCGCCGGGGCACCGGATGAGCTCACCGTCCAGGCTGGCTTCCTCAGCGCGCCGGACGGCACTCCCGTGCTGTTCTTCCTGCCCACCTGGAGCGGCGCCCCCGACGACGGCGCGCCCTGGGTCAAGCGGCTGGAGAGCCTCGGCTCGCCGGTCATGTCCGCCGTCGGCCCGGCCGGCTACGGCGAGCAACTGCGCCGCGGCGATCAGATGTTCGCCCGCGACGGACGGCACTACGCGATCCGCACCCGCAACCTGGCCGGGCTAACCGCGCAGACGATCGACGTGCTGATCGCCGCGGCCGCGGCGCGCACATCCCCGCTGAGCGCGATCAACCTGCACCACTTCCACGGGGCGGCGGCCAGGGTCCCGCTGCCGGCCACCGCCTTCGGGGTCCGTCAGCCGCACTTCATGGCCGAGATCATCGCGTCCTGGCGGCCGGCCGCCGGCCAGGACGCCGACGGCGCCGCCCCGCACCGGCAATGGGCCGACAGCACGGCAGAACAGCTAAGCAGGCACGCGCTGCCAGGCGGATACCCCAACCTGCTCACCGCCGATGAGCCCGAGCGGGTGGAACACGCCTACGGCCCCAACGCCGCACGCCTCATCGCCGCCAAGAATGCCTACGACCCCGGCAACGTCTTCACCGCGACCCCGCTGCCCGGGTCCCCGGCGGCCGGCACATAGACACAACAACCCAGGAGAAGGCAACATGAATTACCTTGCCGAATCGGCACGACGGGGTCCGCGCGGCCGGAGACTGGCCTAGGTGAAGCGGTCTCAGGCCAGGTCGGGCGTTACATCCTCGATGGCACTGATCAAGACCTCCGGCGGCAGATTCTCGTCGACCTGGAGCCGGTTTTGTGAGTATCGTCAAGATCAATGCGATCACGGTGCCACGCGAGGACATCGATGACGGTTAGTCGGCAAGTTGTGATTGTCGGTGGTGGTGCCGCGGGGCTGGCGGCCGCTCAGGCCCTGTACCGCAAGGGCATCCCGGCCATGATGCTCGAGAGCCGGGCCGCGTTGCCGGACGCGGGGCTTGCCGTGAACCTGCCCGGAAACGCGATCAAGGCACTTGACGGGCTCGGCTTGGCCGGTGAACTGAGCGAAAAGGGCACCCCGGTAAGCCGGCGTGAATACCGCAACGAGCGCGGCCGGCTGCTGTTCGCAGTCGACGAGATGGAGTTCTGGGGCCGGAGCGCGCAGCCTCGATGCGTGCGCCGGTCGGACCTGGTCAAGCTGCTGGCGCAAGGGCTGCCGGACGAAGCAGTGCGGCACGAACGCGAGGTGGTGTCGGTCAGGCAGTCCGCTGGTGACAGCGGCGCTGGCTCGGTCATGGCCGTGCTTGCGGACGGTTCGGCCGAGCAAGGCGCCCTGCTTGTCGGCGCCGATGGGGTCCATTCCGCGGTCCGCCGCGAGGTCTTCGGCGGGGACGCTCCACGCGCGGCACTGCTGTCGGACGCGAGCTGGAGGTTCATGACGCCGAATCCGGGCGTCGAATGCTGGACCGTGTGGGCGGGCAGCCACGGCGCGCTGTTCCTGCTCATTCCAGTCGATCAAGGCGAGGCATATGGATGGGTCTCGGCACCTGGCCGGGCACCAGGTGCCTTGCCCGCGGCATTCACCGGATTCCCGAAGATCGTGCGCGAAACCCTGGAGACGGCGTGGGCGCAACCGGTTCCTCCGTATCACTCGCCCCTGGAGGAGGTCCGCATGCCGAGCTGGAGCCGTGGCAGGGTAGTCCTGATCGGAGACGCCGCTCACGCAACAGCGCCCGTGTGGGCGCAGGGGGCTGCCCTGGCCATCGAGGACGCACTGGTCCTGGCGGAACTGCTCGCCACTCGCGAGGACTGGGATCGCGTGGGGCTGGAGTACGAGCAAAGGCGCAGGCCACGTGTAGAGCACGTGGTCGCGGCGACAGACCGCCTGTCACGGATGGCCGGCATGCCAAGCCTGCTCAGGAACGCGCTCATGCCCCTGGCCGGACCTCGCAGCTACCGAGCGGCCTACCAGCCACTGCGGGCACCAGTGGTCAGCTGAGCTGCCTCGCTCAGGCCTGCTGGGGCGGAACCGTACGTGACACAGAGCGGAACAGCCAGAATGAAAAGCGGCAGGTGGGGGCCTGCGGCGGCGTAAACCCGCTTACCTGAAAAGGCACAAGTGGGAGGCTGGGTGCCATGCGAGGTCATCTTGTCTACGTGTCCGGGGCTCCGGGCGCGGGGAAGACGAGTTTGGCCGTGCCGCTTGCCGCCGAACTCGGGTACTCGCTGGTCACCAAGGACCTGATCAAGGAGACGCTGCACGACGCGCTCGGCGCCCCCGAGGCGGACCTGGCCTGGTCCCGGCGGCTCGGTGCCGCGTCCATGGAACTCCTGTGGATGCTGGCGGCGCATGCGGGCGAGGCGGTCATCGAGGCGAACTTCCGGCCGTACAGCGAGTACGAGCGCGGCCGGCTGAGCATGCTCGCCGGACTTGGGCCCCGGGTGACCGAGGTGCACTGCACGTGCCCGCCGGAGCTCGCCGCGGCCCGCTACAACGCCCGCGCCACGCATCCGGTGCACGTCATCAAGGCGCTGCCGCCCTCGGCGATGGCCGAGTACGACCGCCCGGTCGGCATCGGCGAGCTGATCACCGTCGACACGACGCGAGCGGTCGACGTGGCGCAGGTCGCGGACCAGGTACGGCGACGGGTGAGCGATCAGTCCGGCAGATAAGTCAGGGAACGAGCACCAGCTTGCCCGTGGTGCGGCGGGCAGCCAGGTCGGCGTGCGCGCGGGCAGCGTCCGCCAGCGGGTACTCGGCGCCGATGCGCACGTCAAGCTCGCCCTTGGCGATCCACTCGAACAGGTCGCCCGCGCGCCATAGCAACTCGGCACGGTCGGCGACGTAGTGGGCCAGGGTTGGCCTGGTGACGTAAAGGGAGCCGCCGCCGTTGAGGCGCTGCAGGTCGAACGGCGGAACCTGGCCGCTAGACCCGCCGAACAGCACCAGCATGCCGCGCTGCCGCAGCGCGGCCAGGCTCGCGTCGAAGGTGTCCCTGCCGACGCCGTCGAAGACCACGTCCGCGCCGCGTCCGCCGGTCGCGTCCCGGACGACCGACCCGAACTCCTGGTAATCCGTCACGTAGTCGGCGCCCGCGTGCTTGGCGAGGATGGCCTTGGGGGTGGACGACGTCGTCGCGATCACCGTTCCGCCGAACTTCTTGATCATCTGGGTGAGCAGCAGGCCGACGCCGCCGGCCGCGGCGTGGACCACGGCGAGCGTCCCCTCGGTGACGGGGAACGTGCTGCGGCACAGGTAGTGCGCGGTCATGCCCTGAAGAATGACGGCCGCCGCGATTTTGAGGTCGACGTCCGCGGGGACAGGGACCGCTGTCGCGCCCGTTGCCGCTACCCGCTCCGCGTAGCTGCCATGCGCGTCAGTCCATGCGATGCGGTCACCGACCGCCAGGCCGGTGACACCCTCCCCCACCGCGGTGACCGTCCCGGCGCCCTCGCTGCCAGGCACATGGGGCAGCGCCGCGGGGTAGACGCCGCTCCGCCGGTAGATGTCGATGAAGTTGACCCCGGCGGCCGCCACGTCGGCGACCACCTGACCCGGCTTCGGCACCGGGTCCGGCTGCTGCCCCGGCACGAGGACCTCCGGCCCGCCGGTTTCGCTCACGACTATCGCGCGCACAACACGACCCTTCGCGTCGACCCTGTTGATCCCTGCTTATCACGCCCGCCGAGGGGGTGACCGCGACGGCGGCGCATGTTGAGATGGAGCTTGCTGAGATAGCGCGTGCCGAGCTGGAGCGGTTCGGCAGCTTCCGCCCGGCGCGGGCGGCGGAAAGGTGTGGGAAATGGATTACGGACTGGCTGGACGGACTGTTGTCGTCACCGGGGTGGCCCGCGGGCAGGGTGCCTGCGAGGCGGAGATCCTGGTCGCCGAGGGAGCGCGGGTGGTCGGCGCGGACATCCTCGACGACCTGGGCAAGGAACTGGCGGAGCGGCTGACCGCGCGCGGGCCGGGGTCGATGGAGTACTGGCACCTCGACGTCTCGAGCGAAGAGCAGTGGGCAGGCCTGGCCGCGCACCTCGAGTCGTCCGGGCAGCCGGTGCACGGCCTGGTCAACAACGCGGGCATGCCGTACCGCGCGCGGCTGCTCGACATGGACCTGGCGGCCTGGGAGCAGGTGATCGGCGTCAACCTGACCGGGACAATGCTCGGCATCAGGACGCTGGTCCCGCTGATGCCCGACAGCTCCGCCGCAGGCAACCAGGCGGGCGCCTCCATCGTCAACATCGGCTCGATCGCCGGGCTGACCGGCCACTTCGCGCTCGCCTACACGGTTTCGAAGTGGGGGCTGCGCGGCCTGACCCGCGCCGCCGCGCTAGAGCTGGCGCCGCGCGGCATCCGGGTCAACATCGTCCACCCAGGACCGATCGACACCCCGATCCTGGACAACGCGGACCCCGTCTTCATCGCCTCCAGCGTGGAGCAGACCCTGACCGGCCGGATCGGACAGCCCGAGGAGGTTGCCGACGTGGTGGTATTCCTGCTTTCGGCCCGCGCGTCCTATCTCAACGGCGCGGAGATCCCGGTGGACGGCGGGCACACCTCCCACGGCGGCGCCAAGGCGATCGTGGACGCGCTGGCCCGCGCCCACGGCCAGCTGAGCTAGCCGAGGGGAGCCGGGCTAGCCGACGGGAGCTGGGCTAGCCGACGGGAGCTGGGCTAGTCGAGGGGAGCGTCGGGGCTTGCGCCGGGCAGCTGGCCCGCTGCGAACAGGGCGGCCAGTTCTTCACGGATCTCTTCCAGTTGGGAGACGCTGCCCGCGGCCAGGTTCGGGCCTGCCGCGACGGGGACGGTGACGCCCGCCAGGACGTCGTCCGTGCGCGGGGCCGCCAGCGTGAGGACGTCACCGAAGGCGGGCGCGGCGGCGTCGCGGGCGGTGAGCGACGGGATGTTCCAGCGCTGCTCGATGACCTTCAGGATGGAGGTGTGGTCGAGCGGGGTGGAGCCGTCCGGGACGCGGTAGACGGTGCCGGGAGCGATCAGCGGGGAGATGAGAACCGTGGGCACCCGGGGGCCGAAGCGGTCGAAGCCGAAGCCGAACTCTCCCGGGGTGTTGTCCGGCGGGGTCGCGCCCCATGGTGGCGGCACGTGGTCGTAGCAGCCGCCGTGCTCGTCATAGGTCAGGATGAACAGCGTCTGCGGCCAGCCGGGACCGGTCCGCAGCGCCTCGTAAACGTCGTGGATGAGCTGCTCGCCGAGCGCGACGTCGTAATTCGGGTGCTGGCTGTTGCCGGTCGAGGAAAAGTCCGGCTCGAGGAAGGTGTACGCGGGCAGGGTGCCCGCTGCGGCGGCGGCCTGGAAGTCCTTAAACTGACCGTAGTTCGCGGCGGGCGCGCTTGAGGTGTCGGGAAAGTCGTATCGCAGCAGCGGATCGCTGTTGTAGCCGTAGGCTTTCCAGCTGACCCCGGCCTTGGTCAGCGAGCCGAAGATGGACGGGCAGGTGTACGTCTTCGTGCTGTCATCCATGTGCCCCTGGCTGGTGCCAGCGCAGGTGAAGGCACGGTTGGGCAGCGTCTCGGTCGGGGTGGAACAGAACCAGTAGTCGCAGACGGCATAGCCCTTCGCCAGGGCGGAAAGCACCGGGAGCGCCTCGGGGGTGAAGCATCCCATGATGTCGCTGGCAGTGGTGCCGGGCACGATGTTCCAGCTACCGCTGGTGTCCTTGCTCTCCCAGCCGATGGTGTAGGCGAAGTCCTTGATGAACCCCTGCATGGTGGCGGCAGTCCCGGACGCCGGGGCGGTGTCGCTCCCCCACAGCTGGTCGTTGGTCGCCGTGTACCCCTCGCCCGGATCCGCGCCCGGCATGTAATAGGCGTTCGGCGTCGACGGCGTGACCTGGAACACCGACACCGGATTGCCGTTGGCGTCCGGGTTGGTTTCCTTCCCGGTGAGCCCCTCGAAGGGGTGGCCGTTGGGCGAGATGTTGTTGGCATCCGCGTACAGGTAGCCGAGCATGTGGTCGAACGAGCGATTCTCCTGCATCAGCACCACAATGTGGCTGATCGCGGCGAGGCCGGCCACGTTCCCCGTGGTGGTCATCGGCGCACCCTTTCCCGGTTCAGTTTGCCCATCGGGCCGGCGTTCCCGCGCCGGCCCGATGACAACGTTAGCGGGAGTTACTTGCCGCGCGAAGCTGCTTTGTGCGCGGCGGTGCGGGCCGCCTTCGAGACCTGCTTGTCCGGGTGGTACTCACCCAGGTGAGTGAGCACGGCCACCGCGTCCGGGTGGGGTCCGCGCGCCATCGCGTCGAACAGCTGGTCTTCCTGGCCGACGGGAACGGCCTCACGGAAGCTGACTGCCAGATCGTCCGGGTCGGGATACTCGTCGTCGCAGGCGAGCGTGAGCAGATCGGTCGCGACCCAGGCGAGGTCGTCGACGGACAGCTCCAGATCAGCCGGGGCGTTCGCCCCGTCAGCGGACGCGTCGGCCTCGGTGAGCTGGAGCAGCGCGACCTTCGCGTAGCCGCGTACCTCGGGCACGGTGAGGCTGTCCCGCCAGGCCGGCTCGGCTGGACGGCCGATCCGCGTGACGGCAGCGACCGCGAGCATCCGTTCCCCCGGGTCGCCCTGCGCCGCCAGGTCGAGCAGCTCCCTCGCGGCCGGCTCGGCACCGCGCGCCCGCGTCCAGGCGTCCGCCTCGGCCTCGAACTCGGCGTCGCTCACGCCCCCGGCCATCGCGAGCAGCTCGCTGCCGGACAGCTCCGCGGCGGTCGGCGGCAGCAGCGGTATCTCCACTCCGGCCTCGACGAGCTGCTCATGAAGCGCGGCGAGGGCCAGCGGGGTCAGCTTGACAACGTCGTCGTCCTCGGTGACCGCCAGGGTCGCGGTCAGCTTGTCGAGCAGCAGCCGGGCCGGGTCTCCGTAGAGGTCTTCCCATTCCTCGCGCAGCTCGGCGATCTCCTCGTGGGCTTCCTCATCGTCCTCGTCGTGCCCGCCGGCCGCGTTGTCCCACAGCACGTCGGCGAACTCGTCGATGGTCAGCCCCTCCCGCCGGGCCAGGAAGAGCAAGATGGCGATCGTCATGCCCTGCCCGGTGAAGTTGAACTCGAGCTCGTCGTCTTCCGACTCGTCCTCCCCGTCCTCGCCGGCTTCATCGTCGAGGTCGTCGAGGTCGTCGAAGTCCGGCTCCGGGCCGTAGAGCTCGAGCGTCTCGCCGAGGACGGCGGCCAGCGTGTTCGACCAGGCGGCGAATACCGCCTCATCGCCGTCAGACGCCCACTCATCGGCCGTCTCGCCCGGCACCACCCGGTCCTCGTCGTCCGGGTCGAAGGTCAGCCACTCCACGCCGAGGGCGTACTCCCAGAGGAAGGTGAAGTCATCGGTGTCCACGCCCAGCGCCGCGGTGGCCTCGGAGAGCCCGTCGGGTGTCAGGTCGCCGACGTCGTCCACCTCCCGCCCGTCCTTGCCCACCCACTCGGCGAGCGCCGCGAGCTGGCGGGCGACGGGCGCGGTGCGGGCTCGGGCGGCGAGCTCGGGCAGCGGCAGCAGCCTGATGGGGGGCAGGGCGTCGGGCAGCCCGAGCGCCTCCTTGATGTCGATGTCCTCGAAGTCGAGGTCGTCGCCGTCGACGTCATGGTCGTGGTTGTGAGCCATGACACAGAGCGTATTGCGCGTACGCGAAAGCTTTGCTCGCGGGGGGCTGCGCGCCCTGTTACCTATCCCCTGCGGTGCCGTGTCCCGGACACCAGGGCTCGCCGCGCGGTGGTTCCCGCTGCCGTCTTCGCCTTCCGGTGCTTCGCCACAGCGCGGGCCGCCTGCCGCGCATCCCGGGCGATCTGCCGGTCCGGATGGTAGCTGGTGAGCAGATCGAGGAGGCGCGCGATGTCCGGGTGGGAGCTCTGCGCCATCTGGCCGAAGACTCTCCCCTCTTCGCCGGCGGGCACCGCCTCGGCGAACCGCGCGACGAACTCCTCGAGGTCGAGGTCATCTCCGCTCCCGGCGAGCGCGAGCAGGTCGGCGGCCACTCCCGCCAGGTCGGTGGGGTCTGGTTCAAGGACGAGCGGCATGGTCGACTCCGGCAACTGCTCCGCCATCATGTCGAGCGTAATCCGCGCATACCCGCTTAGCTCAGGCCGTTGCATGGCGTCCCGCCAAGCACGGTGCGCGCTCGCGCCGATCCGGCGGACGATGCTGATCGCGGCGAGCCGCCCGCGCGGGGCGCTCGAAGCGGCGAACACGAACAGCTCACGCGCCGCTCGGTCCGGGCCGCGCTCGCGGATCCAGGCTGGGAAGACCACGGCGAACTCGGCGTCGCTAACGCCGTCCGAAAACGCCACCAGGTCGGCCGCGCTCATCTGGGCCGACGGCTCCGCGAGCACCGGGACTGTGATCCCCTCATGGCGGAACTGCTCGCGCAACGCCCAGCTGCCGAGGGCTGTCAGCACGACGGGCTCGTCGGCCGTGGGCGGCAAGCTGACCGCGCCGAGTGCGACGAGCTCGTTCAGCACCAGGCGTGCCGGGTCGCCGTGCGTGCGCACCCAGCTCTGCCACGCCCGCCTGGCGCGGGAGGCCGGGTACTCGCCGATGACGTCTTCCTTGACCAGGTCCTGCAGTTCCCGCATGGTCAGCCCGTTGTGCCGGGCGAGGAACAGCATGACTGCGAGGACGATCCCTTGCCCTCGCAAGTTCAGCCTGCGGGACCCTTGCTCGTCCGCCGTGGCCGCGACGTCAAGCGCCCGTGCCGCTACGGCGGCGAAGATCACGGCCCAGACCCGCAGCGCGCCCGGGTCGTCACCCTCCGCCCAGCGCCACGCGGTCGGCCCGATCACCGCTCTGGCCGCCCCGTGGGCGGCCGCAGCATCGGCAACCCCGTCGCCGCCAGCGGCGGCGTCGCCAGCGCCGCCGGCAATAGCCCCGCCGGGCTCGACGAGCACGAACCAGCCAGCGGCTAGCGCGTACTCCCACAGGTAGGGCAGGTACTCGGGCGGGATGCCGAGTCGCTCGCAGGCGCTGGCCGCGTCCCCGGCGGCCAGCTGGTCATCCCCGCTGACCGGGCGACCATCCTTGCCCAGCCAGCGGGCAAGCGCGTCAAGGGACGTCATCGTGCGCGCGGACCTCGCGATGGCGCCCAGCGCGGGCTCGGGCTGCAGCCTGACCCCCGGGAGCCTGGAGGGCAGCCGGAACACCGCACGCAGCGGGGTCACCGTTTTGGCTGCCGGTTCCTGTCCCAGTGCCTTGAAGGCCCCGGTGAGCGCTTCGGCGACCGATCCGGTCCCCGCCGGGAAGGGGGTTGTGAGGGCCGCGAACGAGGCGGTCACAGCCGCGAACGAGCCGGTCACAGACGGGCCGCCGAACATTCCGTTAAGACCCGGATTGAAGCCGGGTAGCAGCCGCGCTGTCTCACCCGGGGCAAAGACCCGTGCCGCATCACTCAGGATCTCGGCGGCCAGCGCGGTGAGTTCTGCATCGAATTCCACCGCCACGGGGCGAGCTTATAGCTGGCTCGCCCCGTGGGATGAAAATATGCCATTTCGTGCTATCGCGTCGTTTATTGCGCCGCGAGCAATGTGCGGAGCACGTACTGCATGATGCCGCCGTGCCGGTAGTAGTCCGCCTCGCCGGGTGTGTCGATGCGGACGACCGCGGTGAAGCGCTTGCCGTCGGCGGTCACCTGGACCTCGCCGGGGGTAACCCCCTCGTTGAGCTTCGTGATGCCTTCGATCGAGAAGGTCTCCTGGCCGGTGAGCCCGAGGCTCTCGGCCGACTCGCCCGGCTTGAACTGGAGCGGCAGCACGCCCATGCCGATCAGGTTGGACCGGTGAATGCGCTCGAACGACTCAACGAGCACGGCGCGGACGCCGAGCAGCGCGGTGCCCTTGGCCGCCCAGTCGCGGGAGGACCCCGAGCCGTATTCCTTCCCGCCGAGCACGATCAGCGGCGTGCCCTCGGCGATGTACTCGCGTGACGCTTCGTAGATCGACTTCTCCTCGCCGTCCTTGACGGTGACGCCACCCTCAGTCCCCGGCGCGAGCTGGTTGCGGAGCCTGATATTGGCGAACGTGCCGCGGATCATCACCTCGTGGTTGCCGCGGCGGGACCCGTAGGAGTTGAAGTCGGCGCGCTCGATGCCGTGCTCGGTCAGGTACAGGCCCGCCGGAGCGGTCGCCTTGATCGCGCCGGCCGGCGAGATGTGGTCGGTGGTAACCGAATCGCCGAGCTTGGCCAGCACGCGCGCACCGTGGATGTCGGTGACCGGCTCCGGCGTCGCGGGCATGCCGTCGAAGTACGGCGGGCGCCGGACATAGGTGGAGGCCGCGTCCCACTCGAAGGTGTCACCACTCGGAACCTCGAGGCCGCGCCAGTTGTCGTCGCCCCTGAAGACGTCGGCGTAGTCGGCCGTGAACATGTCCGCGGCGACGGCGGACGAGACGACGCTCGACACCTCCTCGGGCGATGGCCAGATGTCGGTCAGGTATACCGGCTTGCCCTCCGGGTCAAGACCCAGCGGCTCGCGGTCCAGGTCGATGTCCATCGTGCCTGCCAGGGCGTAGGCCACGACCAGCGGCGGGGACGCGAGGTAGTTCATCTTGACGTCCGGGTTGATCCGGCCCTCGAAGTTCCGGTTGCCGGACAGCACGCTGACGACGGTGAGGTCGTTGTCGTTGACGGCCTGGCTGATGGCCGGGGGCAGCGGTCCCGAGTTGCCGATACAGGTGGTGCACCCGTAGCCAACCAGGTTGAAGCCGAGCTTGTCCAGGTAAGGCAGCAGGCCGGCCCGCTCGTAGTAGTCCATGACCACCTTGGAGCCGGGCGCGAGCGTCGTCTTCACCCATGGCTTGCGGGTCAGGCCCTTCTCCACGGCCTTCCTGGCGAGCAGCGCGGCGCCGATCATCACGTACGGGTTGGAGGTGTTCGTGCACGAGGTGATCGCCGCGATAACGACGTGACCGTGGTCGATGACCGTGTCAGTGCCGTCCTCGAGGGTGACCTTGACCGGGTGGGTGGCCCTGATGTCGTCGTTGTCGACCGGGTCCGAAGCCGGGAAGGTGCCGTTGAGCGCGTCGGTGCCGGTGTAAGCCGGGAGGGCGTCCCGGAAGGCGGTCTTCGCGTGCGCCAGCTCGATCTTGTCCTGCGGGCGCTTGGGACCGGCGATGGACGGCACCACGGTGGACAGGTCGAGCTCGAGTTCCTCTGAGAAGCGGAGCTCACGACCCGGATCGTGCCAGAGGCCCTGCGCCCTGGCGTACTTCTCCACGAGGTCGAGCTGCTCGGCCGGGCGTCCGGTCAGCCGCAGGTACTCGATGGTCGCCGCGTCGATCGGGAAGATCGCGCAGGTGGAGCCGAACTCCGGCGACATGTTGCCGATCGTTGCGCGGTTCGCCACTGGAACCTGGCCGACGCCGTCGCCGTGGAACTCCACGAACTTGCCGACCACCCCGTGCTTGCGCAGCATCTGGGTGATGGTGAGCACCAGGTCGGTCGCGGTCGCCGTCTGTGGCAGAGCGCCGCTAAGCCGGAAGCCCACGACCTTCGGGATCAGCATGGAGATCGGCTGGCCGAGCATCGCGGCTTCCGCCTCGATGCCGCCGACGCCCCAGCCGAGAACGCCGAGGCCGTTCTCCATCGTGGTGTGCGAGTCGGTGCCAACGCAGGTGTCCGGGTAGGCGGCACCATCGCTAGTCATGACCACGCGCGCCAGGTGCTCGATGTTCACCTGGTGCACGATGCCGGTGCCCGGCGGGACGACGCGGAACCCGGTGAACGCGTTCTGTCCCCAGCGCAGGAACTGGAACCGCTCGCTGTTGCGCTGGAATTCAAGCTGCACGTTCCGCTCGAACGCGTCCGGGCGGCCGAAGACGTCGGCCACCACCGAGTGGTCGATGACCAGCTCGGCGGGGATGAGCGGGTTGATCTTCTTCGGGTCGCCGCCGAGGGCCCGCATGGCCTCGCGCATGGCGGCCAGGTCGACGACCGCGGGCACGCCGGTCAGGTCCTGCAGGATCACCCGGGCCGGGGTGAACTGGATCTCGGTAGCGGGCTCGGCATTCGCGTCCCAGTTCGCCAGGGCGGTGATGTGCTCGGTGGTGATGTTGACGCCGTCCTCGTTGCGCAGCAGGTTCTCCAGGAGCACCTTGAGGCTGTACGGAAGGGTCTCGCTCCCCGGGACCGCGGCGAGGCGGTAGATCTCGTGCGTCGCGCCGCCCGCCTCAAGCGTCGCGCGGCTGTCGAAGCTGTTCGCAGTCATCGTAGGTTGAGCCTCCTCGCCCGTCGTTCAAGTCTGATCCCCGCTATGTAACCTACAGTATCTCGATATCAAGGTACTTCGCTGGGGGATGGCCAGAGCGCCACCACCGCGCGGCAGACGTCCTTCGGGCTGAGCCGCACCGCGGCCACTGGTCCGGTGGCGATCCCCTACCTGACCGACGCCGCGCACGACGCCGCCGGACAGCGGCCAGCCGGCCCGCGTGGCGGGGCCCTTCGGTCGCGCGACCCGGGCCGAAGGCGTAACGTCGTGCCCGCCGAGGAAAACTCACCGGAGGGCTTCATGCGTTTCGCTGTCAAGACACGGCCAGAGCACCAGACCTGGGAAGAGCTCCGCGACATCTGGGTCGCGGCCGACGAGGTTCCGCTATTCGAATCCATCTGGAACTGGGACCACTTCTACCCGCTCACCGGCGATCTGACCGGCCCGAACTTCGAGGGCTGGACGATGCTCGCGGCGATGGCCGCGCTCACCTCGCGAATCCGGATCGGCTGCCAGGTCACCGGCATGCCCTACCGGCACCCGGCGGTGCTCGCCAATATGGCCGCGACCGTGGACATCATCTCGGGCGGCCGGCTGATCCTCGGGGTCGGTGCCGCCTGGAACGAGATGGAGTCCAACGCCTACGGCATGCCGCTGCCGCCGCTGAAGGAGCGGTTCGACCGGTTCGACGAGGCCCTTGAGGTGGTCACCCTGCTGCTGTCGCAGACGGTGGCCAACTACTCCGGTCAGTACTTCCAGCTCACCGACGCGCGCTGCGAGCCGAAGCCGATCCAGCGTCCGTACCCGCCGATCACCATCGGCGGCAGCGGACCCAAGCGCACGCTGCGCGCCGCCGCCCGCTGGGCGTCGGAGTGGAACGGCAACGCCCAGGACCTGGCCCGGTACACCGAGCTCAAGGGCATCCTCGCGGGACACTGCGCCGACATCGGCCGTGACCCGGCGGAGATCACCTGCTCGTGCATGCTGCGCTGGGACGGCAGCGACATGGACGGGCTGGTCACGTCGGTCACCCAGTGGCGGGACGCTGGCGCCGACCTGGCCGTCATCGGCCTGCCGACGCACGCCAAGCCGGAGCTGCTGTCGGAGATGGCCGCCGTCCTCGCCCCGCTCGCGTAGTCCGAAGGTTACGGCCGGCGGCGCTCTTCCGCGATGCGCTCGTGGAGGGCGCGGCTGGCGTCGGCCATGATGGGCTGGACGCCCAGGTCGGTCAGCATCTCAGCGGCGGCGGCCATCTCGTGGCCGCGGCGCACCGCGTGCTGGCGGGTGCCGGTGATGATCCGGGTCAGCGTGGTGGCGTCCTGCTTGGCGAGATCCTCGGCGATGTGCTCGGTCAGCCAGTCCTCGAGGCCGGCCTCTCGGGCCGCCTCCAGGGCCTCCACGATTGACGCGGCCATGCCCTTGTAGAACACGCTGCGGAGCAGCTTGCGGGTGGCGGCGAGCCCAGCCGGGCCGTCGAGCACCTCGATGTCGGCGCCGTAGCCGCGGAGCGTTTCCGCGACCTGGGCGGCTCCGTCGCCGCTTGCCAGCATCGGCACCCGCAGGCCCTTGCCTGGGACTGGCGCCATCATGGCGATATCGGTCACCGCGACCGAGTTCTCGCGGCCGATCGCGGCGAGCCGTTGCTTAACGGCGGGGGACGCCGTGTTCAAGTCGGCCCAGATGGCGTCCGAGGCGAGCCTGCTAAGCGATGCCGACAAGGCAGGCACGGCGTCGGCGGCGCTGTTGACGCTGAGCACGAGGCCAGCGCCGGCGACGGCGTCGGCATCGCTGCCGGCCTCGGTGACCCCGGGCGGCGCAGGCACCTTGGGGTCGTAACCGCGCACCGTGGCACCGGCCGCCACCAGATCGCGGGTGAGCAGCGACCCAGCCTCACCGAACCCGAGCACCGCAACGACGTCGATCACCGGTCTACCGCCTCTCACTACTGCCCTAATCCTCAGCGCCTGCTCGTTAGCGCCCGCGCAGGCGCTCGCCCAGCGTCCTCCGCGCCAGCCTCTCGCCAGCACCATCCCTGGGTCCCGGAGGGGGGACGGCCGGGCCACGGCCGCCCGATTCCTTGAAGTACTCGCTGATCAGCCGCCGCTGCCTCTCCAGCAGCTGATGGAACTGCTCGTCCGAGCCACCGCCCGGGATTGTCCCGGCGACGGCGTAAAGGCCGTGCAGCTGGCCGATCGTGTCGCCTTCCAGCCCGGAAAGGTCGAGCTCGAAGTCGTCCGGGCGCTCGTCCCCCGCGGTGTAGCCCGGCGATTCCGGCTGCCGGATCCCGGCGGCGTCTCCGGCGTTCCGGTCGGCGCTCGCCGGTCCTGGCTTCTGGCCGGAGCGCTTGAGCGGCTCGAACGGGCTGCGAATGACGCCGCTGCCTTCGGCTTCGTGCGCCGGTCGGGCGGCGGGCACTGGGCTGTCCGTCTCGGCTGCGTCTCGCCGGTACCAGTCGGGTCCGGGCGGCCCGTAACCGGGATCGCTGTGAGCGGGAGTGTCGGAGGGACCGTGGCCAGCGGTACCGGACGGATCTTGGGCGCGGCTACCGGACGGACCTTGGCCGGGGCTACCTGGCCGATCGTGGCCAGGGCTGCCGGCTGGGCCGCTGGAGGGCGCCATCTCGGGCGCGGCCATGGGTGCGGCCGGCATTTGGGTGACGACGGGCGCGCCGTCCGAGGTGCCGACTAGCCTGCCCTGCAGGATGACGACGGGCGCGCCGTCCGGGGTCGCGACCGGCGGGCTGTCCGGGGCGGCGACTGGCGTGTTGTCCGAGGCGGCGACAGGCGTGCTGTCCGGGGGGACGACGGGCATGCCAGCGGTGATCGCGCGCGGATCCGCAGGGCGGCCGTCGCCTGATGAATGCCGGCCGTCTGCTTGGCCGGGCGTTTCGTCGCGGGGTGCCGTGCGCTGCAGGCCGCCGTCTTCTTCCCTGATGACCCGGGCGTACTGGCCGTACCCGGGCTGGCCGGCGTCTTGCGGGCCACCGTATTGGGGGCCACCGTATTGGGGGCCACCGTATTGGAGGCCACCGTATTGGAGGCCACCGTATTGCGGGCCGGCGAATCCAGCCTGGCCCGGGTTGGCACTCGGGGCAGGGGAGGCGGGCATGCTGGCGTATGCGTCTGGTCCGGGCTGTTGCGGCGCTGACGGGGCATTTTGCCACCCGCCGGGATTGCCAGGGCCTGGGAAACCGCCCGCCATTGGGAACGTGCCCGCCGGCGGGAAGGCGCTTGCGCCGGGGAAGGCGCCGTCCGGACGCACGGGGTACCCGGGCGGCGGCGTTCCCTGACCCGACTGGGGGCCCGCAAACCCGGATGGCGCTTGCGCGGCGTACCCGTAAGGGTCGACATATTCCGGTCCCCGGTTACCTGGCCCCGCGTTAACGTTTGGAATCCCATGCTGCCCGGCGCCGCCACCGAATCCGGTGGCGTTCCAGGGCATGCTGCCAGGGCTGGCTGCGAAACCAGGAGCAGGACCGTATCCCGGCGGGAAAGCGCCGCCGGGGAGTCCGCCTTGGGCAGCGGACGGGTCCGCACCGGCGAACGGGCCTGCACCAGAGAACTGCTGCGCGCCGGGGTACGGCCCCGCGCCAGGAAACTGCTGCGTGCCGGGGTACTGCGCCCCGCCGGGGTACGGATGAGCAGCGTCGTGCGGCCCAGCAGTCGGGTGCGGCCCAGCAGGCCCAGCAGGCGGGTACGGCTGCTGTCCAGCGAAGACGGTCGTTCCTGGCGGCGTCGCCGGTCCGGGTACGCCCGGCCCTGGTGGTACCGACGGCCCTGTCGCCGTCCCCGGTCCGGAGTAGCCGGCTGCCGCTGGAAAGCTTCCTGGGCTCTCCGGGCCATCCGGCGTCGTGATCAGACTGCCTGGCGCGAAGATGCCCGTCGGCGTCAGCACTCGGTCGCTGTCAAGGTCAGCTGACTGGCCCGCTCTCCCGGTTCCTTCCGATCCACGGCTCGGATTCGCCGGTCCCTTGTCTTGCCATTGCAGCGGGTCCGGCTGCCGCAGGTCCGGCCCGGGGCCCATCCCGCCACCGGGACCCGGAGCAGCGCCGTTCCCCGTCGGGGCGAACTGCACCGTCGGGGCGCCCTGGCCGGGCGGAGCTACCTGGCCGGGCGTGACGAACGGCCCGGGCGCGGAGAACTGCCCAGGCTGGGGAAACTGGCCCGCCGCGGGAAACTGGCCTCCCGCGGGGAACTGGCCTCCCGCGGGGAACTGGCCAGGCGCTGGGAACTGGCCGGGCGCGGCGAACTGGCCGGATCCCATCGGTCCGGTCCCCATCGCTCCGGCCTGCGGCGCCCGGGGCGGCGGCGCGCCTGGGCTGAACTGGCCAGGCGGCATTGGCGACGGCGGCATTGGCGATGGCGGGACGAACGCGGACTGCGTCCCTCCGCCCCCGACGTGCCTCGTGCCGAAGTTGCCGGGATTGGCTTGCCCGGGCGCGACTGGCCCTGGGCCGTAGGGACCGGGTGAGAAGGGCGCGCCAGGAGGTACGAGCCCAGGCCCCGGTTGGCCGGCCGGGATGTAGCTTGGCTGCTGGCCGGGGTAGCCGGGGGGACCGCCTACCGGGCCAGCGGGACCGGCCCCCCATTGGCCGGGAAAGCGTGGTCCAGGGCCGGCTGGGCCCTGCTGGGCAGCGGCCGGCGGGTACGGCTGACCGCCATACGGAGCCTCGTACTGGCCCGGGCCGTTGCCTGCGCCCGCGCCCGGGAATGGCCCCCCTGCGGACCCGGCGTGGGGACCGAACGGGTACGGCCCGGCGCCGGGCTGGACGGCTCCCTGATAGGCGCCTGCCGACTGCATGTTCCCGTACGCGCTGCCCGTCTGCGGCATGCCTCCGGGGGCTACCCCGGCCTGCGGCGAGCCAGCGGGGAACTGGCCGGCGTACGGGGCCCCAGTCGGCCCGCCCGGCATCGGACCACCGCCCGGCATCGGACCACCGCC
>Ga0123356_10000133_pt1 | contig 82813 bp, 76 predicted proteins | sample TergutEmb28metaG_2_FD_92546 | JGI IMG/M metagenome (GOLD analysis project Ga0123356, IMG submission 92546) | Embiratermes neotenicus P3 segment gut microbial communities from Petit-Saut dam, French Guiana - Emb289 P3 | ecosystem: Host-associated > Arthropoda: Insects > Digestive system > Gut ...
CCCGGGCAGCACGGGCATGCCGGCGTGCGGCGTGGCGGTGCGGGTGTCGCTCTCAGTCATCGTCTCGTCTCTCTCTCCGTGGCCAGCCGACGCGAGCGCACCGGCCACATGTCGATTTCACCACGGGTCACCCCCATGCCGCAGGTCAACAGCGTCAGCATCTGCGCGGGCTCAGCCCCACCACTCCTCGTCCTCGGTCTCCACCTCGACCCACACGGTGCGACCTCTGCCCTCCAGACCAGGCAGGACGCCCCACGCCGCGGCCAGCGCACCGAGGATCGCCAGCACCGGGGCGCTGGGGTCCGAGGTGTCCTCGGCGTCGTCGACCACCTCGACACGGACGACCACGCCGTCGTAGCGGACCCGCACCTCGACCTTCTCGGGCGTGCGCAGGAGGGCCTGGCCGACGAGCTCGGCGGCGAGCAGCTCGACCACCTGGTTGGCAGCCCCCCCGACCCCGGCGTCGCCCAGGGTCGACATCACCCAGTGCCGCGCGGTGCGCGAGGCCTGGAGCTGGGGGTCGACCTGGATGCACGCGTCGACCAGCGCGGGGCGACGGCGTCGCCCTGGCGCGCTGTTCAGATCTCGCGTCTCCGGCACGTTCAAAGAGTTTGCCGGAGGACGGCGCGTCGCGCTGGCCGATCGGGGCAGAAAGAACCCGGAGGAGTGACGCGTGCGTCGCGTCGTGACGCTCTGGTCACCCGAACCACTCCTCCAGCTGCCGGATCAACGCCTCTTCGAAGGTGTGATCGTCGTGCTCACGTGCGATCCAGGAGGTGAACTCCCCACCGACGAGCGCGTCCAGCTCGGCCCGGCAACCCTGCGGATCGCGCAGGGCACGGATCAGCATCGCCTCTGCCTCACCCGGCTGGCGCCAGAAGAACGGATACCCTTCCGGCACCAGCGCCCGCGCCCAGTCGCTGTCAGGCAGGATGCCGACCACACCGGCGGCCATCGCCTCGACGTACTCCAACCCGTACGACTCCTGCGTCGCGGTGGCCAGGAAGGCCGTGGTCGACGCCAGCGCCTCCCAGTACTCCAGCCTGGTCGGGGTCAGCGGGCCCACCCAGATCCAGTCTTTCTGGGACAGCTTCATGGCCAGCTCGGAGACCAGGTGGGACTCGTGGAGCCGCATCGCCACCCGTATCGGCATCTGCTTGTGCACCCGCTCCACCACGTCGAGGAACAGCGAGGGCTGCTTGCGCTCAGACAGGTAGATCGCCGGGTAGAGCACCACAGGCAGGTCTGTGGTGCGACGCGGCTGCACGTGGTCGACCCGGAAGCCGAGGTTGACCCAGGCCGCCCTCGCCCTCGCGGCGACCTCGGGGACGGTCCACCGACGCACGACCTCACGCACCTCGTCCGCCGTGCGCTCGGAGTTGGCGAACGTCGGGAACAGCGCGAAGCTCAGCGCCTCGGCCAGCTGGGGCACCCGGTCGTCGTGGCGCGTGGTCGGCCCCCACTGGAAGTTCATCACGGCGGGGCGCTCGCCGCGCTCGCGCAAGACCCGCCACACCGTGGTGGAGTCCAGAACGTCGAGGTTGACCACGACGGTCGTGTCCGTGTCGACGAGCTCCAGCGGCACCATCTCGAACCCGTCGCACCGGCGCGGCCCCGGCCCGACGAGCTGGGGCGCCTCGCCCAGCCTCAGCAACCGCCGCACGATGGTCGCCCCGGCGTCCTTGCCGATCACGTGCCCGTCGGCGTCGACCTGCGCCGGGTCCCACTTGACGGCCAGATGTCTCATCGCTGCTCACCTGCCTGGGCTTCGTCGACGGACGCCCGGGCAGTCACCGGGGCGTCGTTGGCTGGGCGCTGGGTGGGGACGGCGGGCAGGGCGTCGCCCGTCGCCTGGGCCGCGCTCTGCTCGAGGGTGCCGGGCTCCATGCTGACGGGCTCGGCGCTGCTGGGGTCGGTGGTGCTGGGCTCGGCGCCAGGTTCTTCTGGGAGTCCGCCAGCCTGGCCGATGCCGCCCCGGATGCGCATGCCGTAGAACGACCGGTGCACGAAGTACACCGAGACCGCGAAGAACGCGGCGGCCAGCACGTGCACCGCGACCCCCTGGCCCCGCGCGGTCATGGTGACGGCCAGCTCGACAGCGAGCAGGCCGAACAGGGTGGTGAACTTGATGACCGGGTTCAGGGCCACCGACGAGGTGTCCTTGTACGGGTCACCCACGGTGTCGCCGACGATGGTCGCGTCGTGCAGCGCGGTGCCCTTGGCGTGCAGGTCGACCTCGACCAGCTTCTTCGCGTTGTCCCAGGCTCCCCCGGCGTTGGCCATGAAGATCGCCTGGTAGAGCCCGAAGACGGCGATCGAGACCAGGTAACCGATGAAGAAGAACGGCTCGACGAACGCGAAGGCCAGCGTGGTGAAGAACACCGCCAGGAACATCGTCAGCATGCCCTGCTGGGCGTACTGGGTGCAGATGTCGACCACGCGGCGCGAGTCGGCCTCGCTGGCGCGGGTGCCCTCGAGACGGATGTTGTCCTTGATGAACTCCACCGCGCGGTACGAGCCCGTCGTCACCGCCTGGATCGAGGCGCCGGTGAACCAGTAGATGACCGCACCGCCCGCGACCAGCCCGAGCAGGAACGGCGGGTGCATCAAGGACAAGTTCTGCATGTTCTCGGTCAGGCCCGACGTCAGGGCCATGACGATGGAGAAGATCATCGTCGTCGCACCCACGACGGCCGTGCCGATGAGCACGGGCTTGGCCGTGGCCTTGAAGGTGTTCCCGGCCCCGTCGTTCTCCTCCAGCATCAGCTTGGCGGTGCCCCAGTCCGGGTCGGTCGCGAAGTCGCGGCGCAGCTCGGCCTCGATGCCGTCGATCTGCTCGATGAGCGACAGCTCGTAGACCGACTGGGCGTTGTCGGTGACCGGGCCGTAGGAGTCGACCGCGATGGTGACCGGCCCCATGCCCAGGAACCCGAAGGCGACCAGCCCGAACGCGAACACCGCCGGGGCGGTCATCAACGCGTCGAGGCCCTGCTCGCCGACGAGGAACGCCCCGCCCATGAGCCCGACGATCGCCATGCCCAGCCAGTACCCGGAGAAGTTGCCGGCGACCAGACCAGACAGGATGTTCAGGCTCGGGCCCCCCTCGCGAGAGGACTTCACGACCTCGCGCACGTGCTTGGCCGAGGTCGAGGTGAACACCTTGACCAGCTCGGGGATCAGCGCCCCTGCGAGCGTCCCGCACGAGACGATCGTGGCCAGCTTCCACCAGACGCCCGCGGCCCCGTCCAGCTGCCCCAGCACCCACCAAGACGTGACGTAGGTGAGCGCGATCGAGGCCACCGAGGTCAGCCAGACCAGCTGGGTGAGCGGCTGCTCGAAGCTCATCCTGGGGGCCTTGGCGTACCGCCGTCTGACGATCAGGTCGTTGACCAGGTAGGAGCCGGCCGAGGCGATGAGCATCACGGCACGCACCGTGAACAGCCAGACCAGCAGCGTGGCCTGGACCAGCGGGTCGGGGACGGCCAGCAGCAGGAACGTCACCAGCGCGACGCCCGTGACCCCGTAGGTCTCGAAACCGTCCGCCGAGGGGCCGACCGAGTCTCCGGCGTTGTCACCGGTGCAATCAGCGATGACGCCGGGGTTGCGCGCGTCGTCCTCCTTGATCTTGAAGACGATCTTCATGAGGTCCGAGCCGATGTCGGCGATCTTGGTGAAGATGCCCCCGGCGATGCGCAGCGCGGAGGCTCCCAGCGACTCCCCGATGGCGAACCCGATGAAGCAGGCCCCGGCCAGGTCGGCCGGCAGCAGGAGCAGGATCGCCAGCATCATCGCCAGCTCGGTCGAGATGAGCACCATGCCGATGCTCATGCCCGAGCGCATCGGGATGCGGTGCATCGGCAGCGGCCGTCCGGCCAGCGCGGCGTGCGCGGTGCGGGAGTTGGCGAAGGTGTTCACCCGGATGCCGAACCACGCGACACCGTAGGAGCCCGCCATGCCGAGCAGGGAGAAACCGATGATGATCGCGACCCGGCCCCAGCTCAGGCCCACCAGCGCCTTGTAGTACACGACGATCACGGTGGCGATGAACACCCACAGCGTGAGCAGGAACCGTCCCTGACGCAGCAGATACGCCTTGCAGGTGCTGTAGATCAGCTCGGAGATCTCGCGCATCGACGGGTGCACCGGCAGCCTGCGCAGCGCGACGAAGGCCATCACCCCGAAGCCGAGCCCGAGCAGGCAGACCACGACCCCCAGGCTGAGGACGAGAGGGCCGGAGACTCCCCCGGCCAGCGTCACCGCCGACAGATCGGGCAGGACGAGGCTGACCTCGCCGCCGTGCCCCGCCTCCCCTGGCCCCACCTGGCCCGCGCTCTGGCTCGCGCAGCCCGTGAGCGCCGCCACGGCCAGCAGGACGACGAGAGACCTGGGCCTCAGGAGCCCCGCACGACGAGGACGCCCACGGCGGTGGCTCTCGGCACGACGACGCTCAGGACCGGTCGGGCTGGTGCGCTCGATCAGACCCTCGTGCACGGGTCGCGTCTGCCTGAGAGCCACGGTGCTCCTCGCTGCACTCGTCAGCACCCTCGGTCGGGTGCGATGTCTCTCTATGAGACTCGGCAGCACCGTCCTCGCGCCGTGTGGACCAAAGGCCCACAGGTGTCGGGCATGTCCCGACATCGCACAGTCTTCGACACACACAGATCCGGCAGCTGGGGCATGCGTCTGCGGGGGACGGAGCACCGGACCTCGCGGCTCTCCGCTCACGACAACCCGCCCCGTGAGCACCCAGACCAGGCGTGCGAGGACCCCTCGTGCACCCGCCAGGGCCCACCTACCCTTGCTGCCTTCCGGCCCTGGGGGAGTTCAGCGGGATGACGCCGCACGAGGGGTCGTGCTCAACTCTACCGTTCCACGGGCAGGTTCCCGGGCCTGGAGCGGGGCGAGAGCGGCGCCCAGCACGTCGTCGGCCGCTCTACCTGCGAGAACCGGCCCGCAGAAACTGGCCTTCTGGCCTGTCGCAGAGGCCAAGATGGGGGACGTGAACCCCCCTTCGGCACCTGCGGGCACCTTCCGCGCAGAGCTCGGCGCCGGGCTGGGGGCGCTGCGGCGCGGCCTGACCCTGTGGCGCACCTCCCCACGGCTGATGCTGCTCGGCGCGGCCCCGGCGCTGATCGTGAGCCTGGTCTTCCTCGCTCTGTTCGTCACCCTGCTCCTGTCGCTGCCCACGCTGACGGCCACGCTCACCCCGTTCGCCGACGGGTGGGCCCCGTTCTGGCGCGGCTCCACCCGGGTCGGCGTGGGCATCGCCCTGACCGTCCTCGTGGCCTGGGCGATGGTGGCCTGGTACGCGGCCATCACGCTGATGGTCGGCAGCCCGTTCTACGAGAGGATCGCCGACCACGTCGAACGGTCGCTGGGCGGCCCGCCCGCCGGGCGTCGCGAGGGCTGGTGGGCCGGCATGGTCCGCCAGAGCGGCGAGAGCCTCCGCCTGGCGGTCGGAGGCGCGCTGATCGCGGCGTGCTTGTTCCTCGTCGGCCTGGTCCCGGTGATCGGCACGGCATCGGTGCTGGTCGTCGGGGCCCTCCTCGGAGGGCGCCTCCTCGTCACCCAGCTCACCGGCAGGGCCCTGGACGCACGCGGCTTCGACCTCACCCAGCGCAAGGCCCTGCTGCGGGCCCGTCGCACCCGCACCACCGTCTTCGGCGCGGCCGCCTACCTGCTGCTCCTCGTGCCCGTGGTGTCCGTCGTGGCGATGCCGTCGGTGGTCGCCGGCGCCACCGTCCTGGCCCGCGACCTCCTGCCCACCCCCACACCCCACCCGACCCCCGACCGAGGCGGCTGGGGCTGACGCCCAGGTTCGGGTACCATCGTCGCGCCCGGAGGATTCGCCTAGTGGCCTATGGCGCGCGCTTGGAAAGCGCGTTGGGGTAACACCCTCGGGGGTTCGAATCCCCCATCCTCCGCCGACACCGCCTCTGACCAGCAAAAGCGCAGGTCAGAGGCGGTTTTCTTCGGTCCGCACCATCCGCCGTCCGGGGCAGGTCGGGACGTCGGCGCTGCTCGCCTGCTCGTTCGTCGTGACGATGTTCGGCGCCCTGCTCGACCTGCCGTCGTGGGCCAGCGGGGTGTCGCCGTCCCGGCACATCCCCCACCTCCCCGGGGCGGACGTCCAGCCGTGGCCTTTCGTCTGGCTTACCCTCCTCGCCGGCACGGTCGTCGCACTCGGTCTCGCCGGCTTCCACGGCCGCGACGTCCCGCGTCCGTGATGGACCACCGTCGTAGCCTCCTAGCCCTCCAGACACGACACACCCACCCGAACACACCGCGCGTCTCGCACTCTGACACGCCGCATTTCCCGCACTCTGACATTCCACACCTACTGCAGCTCTGCTATGTGATACTCCTTCCCACAGCGAGTCGTAGGACTCGTTCCACTGAGATCATGAAGAAGGATGAACATTGCCACAACACACACTTGTCCGGACGGTAGCGGCTGGCTTGGCTGCGGTTGCGCTCATGGGTGCGGGCAGCGCAGGGGCCTTCGCTGACGTCCCGCCTGGCGAGGAGCCGGCCGCGATGACTGACGCGCAACGGGTTGCGGAACTGACGCAGACGCTCGCGCCGCAGGTAGAGACCGACCGTGCGACCACGGAGGCCGTCGGGTCGGGCTTCAGCGCATCCACGGACTTCGGGGACATCAACCTGCCGGCTGATCCTACCGAGGCAGACCTCACGCTCATCGCAGAGGACCGCTCGCTGCACGTGTCCCTGCCCCCCGAGGCCCGGACGAACGACGGCCAGGCGGTCGAAGACGGCCTGACGGTCTACCCGGCAGCAACGCCCGACGACGCGGCCATGGCGGTGGAGGCATTCGAGGACGGCTCGGTCAGGATCCAGACGATCATCCCCCACGCCCAGGCGCCGCACGAGTTCACCTACGGGCTGTCCGTCCCCACGGGTGGCCGGATCGAGCTCACCGAGGAGGGCGGAGCCCTGGTCCTCGACGCCGAGGGGGCCTTCGTCGCGGGGGCGGCCCCCCGTGGGCCAAAGACGCGAGCGGCGCCGACGTGGCCACGCACTACGAGGTCCGCGCCACCGACCTGGTGCAGGTGATCGAACCCACGCGACAGACGACGTATCCCGTCGTGGCCGACCCGTGGCTCGGGCAGTGGCTGGTCAGCTCGGTGAAGGCCGTCAAGGTGTCGCAGGGCACGGTCTACCAGGTGACCCCTACCCTCTTGGGCCGCACCTCGAATTCCCTCATGTACTCGACGCTCTACTCCGACGCGGTGAGCCGAGGCATGCCCAACCAGCAGAAGTACCACGACCAGCTGATCTGTCACCCCCTCTCCGAAGTCGCTCGAGTTAAGAGCACCTGGAACATCGACTCCTGGCGCCCGAACGTCGGCATGGCACGCACGATTCTCGCAGGCTGCAACCCCTGATCTGGAGGAACGACATGTCACGCATAGTCTCCGTCACGCTGCTGATGCTCGGCATCCTCCTGGGGATCGTCGGCATCGTGACCGGGTACGCGGTCGGCGTCATCACCGACAACCCAGCTGCCGACGCCGCCATACCGCGCAGCCAGCTGAACCTCCTCTTCGGGTGCGCAGTCACCACGATGGCCGCGGGAGGGGTCGTCGCTGTGCTGGGACTCATCGGGTTCGGGTCGAAGCCCGTCCCCCGTACCGACACTCGCACCAGCGCGTAACTCGACAGCCTGTCGCGGCTCTTCCCAGATGAGGGTGTGGGGTCTCTGTGTGAGGGTAGAGGTCGAGGGCCTCTGATGATGGAGGTTCCGTCGTCCATCCAGAAAAACCTCGACATGCCCGACGCCACATCCTCATCTGGAAGAGCCAGGAACATCGATGCAGGCCAACCGCATCTAGGCGAGGATTCCCCATCCTTCGCGAGATCGAGGGCGACGAGGCTTGCGCAGTCCGCAAGCCTCGTCGCCCTCGTCATGTCGGGCGTGGTCCGGCCGCGCCCCCCACGCGGGCAATTCCCGTTAGCGACCACCTCGGGAGCACCTCGCACCGTTCTGCAGGAGGTCCAAGGCATATCGCGCACACTGCTCGGCGTCAGGCTTGGGCAGCGACTCCTGCACAGTGACACGTAGGACGTCAGCGCGAGACAGTGACGACAGCCCGGGACGGGCACCCCACCCTGCCCACCTGACAAACCCACCTACGTCATCAGTCGATGCCGAGTGCGCGGCGCAAGACAGCAAGGCCGTCTACGGCGCCCTCGACTGCCACGAGCGTCCGTTTCTCTGCGACGAGGGCTCCTACGGCTGAGACGAGGCGGCGGCGGTCGCGGGCCGTGGCCTCTCCGACGTGGTCAGACGGCACGATCAGGGTCGTCAGGACGGCGAAGTCGACCAGGTGTCGGGACCGGGCCGTGTCGCTGGTGATGTGGTATGCGGCGGCCTTTGCGACCAGCGCACCCAGAAGGTTCGGACGGCGGACGACACCTTCGCGTCCAGCGACGACGACATCCACGTCGCCGGTGCGGTCTAAGGCTTGCTGTGCGGCTGGCGTCTGCAAGGTAGTCCCGCCCGACACCCCTCGTCGAGCCGACGCTCGTTCGCCCACCCCGGAGGGGATGAGGACGTCGATCGACGCCAGACCACGAACCCACCGGTGCTGGTGCCCGGCTGGCGATGTCCCGGCCGATCGGAAACCCAACCTGGCCAGCACCGTCGTGAAGTCGTGAAGCGCTTGAGGGTTCGCGCGGACGTCGAGGACTGCGTCGAGGTCGTCGGTGGGGCGTTGCGGTGTCATGCCGCGCTCGGCGCAGTGCAGGTGGACCATCTGGCCGCCGACCAGGGTCCAACCGGTCGGCATCATGGTATGCAGGTCGAGCAGTGCCGACCAGACTTGGGTCTGGGCCTCGGTCATGGGCGGCAAGACGACCCTCATGCCAGGGCCTGGCTGATCAGGTCACGGGCACGGGCGGTGGGGCGAGGCTGGTGGTGGTCGGCCAGGTCGGCGGCGAGCAGCAACAACGGGACCGGGGCGGAAACGGCAACGGTGACGGGCTCCACGTGCACGACGACCGAAGGTGCCGCAGTGGCGGGCAGCAGTAGGTGGTCACGGCAGAACCCGTCGAGGTCAGACGCCGAGACCCACCCTTCGGCCAGGTCGGCAGCAGACAGCCCGGCACGCGAGTCGGACATCCCTGAGGGCGCCAGGCGAGGGTCAGCGACGACCGCACCCAGCTCACGTCCGGCGAGCTCAAGACGTTCTCCCCGCGACGCGACCCACGAGGCCAAGAGCGACTCAGGCTCGGGGTCGTCAGCCAGCTGTCGACGCCGCTGACGCCAGCGCCGCGCCGCTTGGGGGTCCGCAGGCTCGACACCCATGAGGAAAGCCCACGCCACAGACACGCTCATCGGACGGCTGCGGCGAGGCGTCGTCGGCAGTGAGGCGCCGTCGACCAACCACTGCCGTCCGACCCGCCGTGCTCGCAGACGACCAGCACCGATCAGCTGCCGCACGCGACGCGCAGAGAGGCCGAGCACGTCCGCGGCCTCCGGCACAGTGATCTCCACAGACACAACTATACCGCTAACGGAAGATGTGTGTATTTCCTGCCCTGGGGCAGCGCATCTCCGGACCGCAGCCGTCTTATCTGCGAGCGGTCGCCGCGATGATGTCGGCCAGCGCTTCGGGGGCAGACCACATGGGCCAGTGACCGGTCGGCAGGTCGAGGTACTCGAGGTCGGTGAGGTCGGCCGAGGGCGCGAACATGCCGGGCGCGGTGACCATCTCGCGTATGGCGGCGCTGGGGAACGAGCAGCACACGACGGTCGCCGGGACCTGGTTGCGTGCCGGGTCGTGCAGGCTGACCGGCTCACGCAGCGGCCCGGCGGGGTGCGGGACTGCACGGTCCCGGAAACGTCGGAGCGCGTGCTCGTCCAGCCCGTCCAGGCTGGCTCCGGCGGCCTCGAGCTGCGCCCAGGACGGCAAGGGGACCTCGGTGGTCTCTGGTCCGAGGTCTGGTCGGGCCACCGTGCCGTCTGCGACCGGGCCGCTGTCTACGTACACGACACGCCTCACCGTCTCCGGGGCCTGGTCGAGGACCGCGGTGGCGAGCACGCCCGCACCGCTGTGCGCGACCAGCACCACCGGGCTGCCCGCGTCGTGGATCGCCCCGACGAGAGCGCTGACGTGATCGACCAGGCCGATGCCGTCGCGCCGTGCGGTCGGTGACTCGAGGCCCGGCAGCGTGACCGCAGCCGCTGGGACACCGCGTCGCGACAGGTGTTCTGCGACGGCGTCCCAGGCCCAGCCTCCCAGCCACAAGCCAGGGACGAGGACGACCGGGGACGAGGTCTTGGTGTTCGTGTTCATGTGCCCCAGCCTCCACCCACCCAGTGACACCCCTATGTCACCATCTCAGGCATGAACCGAACTGATCGGCTCTACGCGCTCCGCGAGGAGCTGCGTCGTGCCGGCCCGGCCGGTCGCACCGCAGCGCGGCTGGCGGCCGAGCTCGAGGTCAGCATCCGCACGATCAGACGCGACGTCTCCGCCCTGCAACAGGCCGGCTTCCCGGTGTGGGCCAGGCCTGGACCGTCGGGTGGCTATGTCGTCGACGCCTCGGCCACTCTCCCACCGGTCAACATCACCGCCGCTGAAGCCTCAGCTCTCGCCGCCGCGCTGGCGGTCTGCCGAGATCAACCGTTCGCTCGCGACGGCACGGCAGCGCTGACGAAGCTGTTGGGCGTCATGGACGAGCAGACCCGGGCTCGGACAGAACGTCTCGCGTCTCGCATCTGGGTCAAGGACTCCGACAGGCTCAGCTCGCCCGCCGTGCTCGGTCCGGTCGAGCGAGGGCTGCAAGAGCGCCGCGTCCTCGCCGTCGACTATCGTGACGAGAACGGGAAGCAGACCTCTCGCCGGGTGGACCCGCAACTGCTGGGCAGCATCGACGGGCGCTGGTACCTCGTCGCGCACTGTCGCCTGCGTGATGGGTTGCGCTGGTTCCGGCTCGACCGCATCCAGCACGTGTCCATCACCGCTGAGCCCGCGACCGAGATCCCGGTCGAAGACATCGGCCAGCCTCCACCGACCGCGCACCCCGTCATTCCTCGCGCGTGAGACCTGCACCCGGGACGTGGGCGGCGGCACCTGTCCTGCCATACGGGCTCCACGCTGGCCGAGCGCCGATCAGCTGCCGCACGGGGGCAGGCCCCGTGAGCCCTGGCCAGGGTACCTCAGAAACATCTCTCACCGTCCTGCTTGCTCCACCTGCGAGCTCGGACATCGGCCGTTCCCCCTCAGCCTCGATCCTTCGTGAGCGTCTTCGTCCGTTCGATGATGTCTTCAAACCAGAGCTCTTGCGGGCCGAGGGAGCTCGGGCCGAAGTAGCGGCGGACGACGCGCTCGAGCCGGGCCTCCTTGGTGATCCCGAGCGTGACGCAGAGGCGGGCCGCGTCCTCGAGGTCGGAGGGCGACTTCCGCGAGACCATCGCCTTCATGGCGAGCAGGTACTCGGGCGAGGCGACCGAGACCGAGAGCCCGCCGAACTCACCGACAGCCCTGGGGCTGTCGTCGTCGACCGGCGGCATCATCTCCACGACCGCGTCATTGAGCCAACCCGTGGGCAGGCCCATCTCTTCGGCCATCGTGGCCGCTTCGCGGAGCACGACGTCGCGAGGATGCAAGATCGCGTCGATGTCGACCGTCGTGCGCCGGTCGTCGTAGACGAGAGCCATGGCGGCACCGCCGACGACAAACATCTCGGCGCGCAGCCCTTGAGCAGCCATGCGTCGCCCGAGCTCGGTGAGGAGCACGCGCACGCTCTCGCCGCCCATGTCGACCGTCGGCTTGCTGGTCACGCTGCCTCCATCCACTCGGCCGGGAAGATGACCCTGCGCTCCCGCAAGGACGGAGGGGTGTGGACGAGGTTCCAGTCGCGCCACCGTGGCGGCAGAGCACCGGGCTCCCACCAGCGCTCCAGAGGACGCACGTCCCGCGTCCAGTCGAGCGAGACCGCGTGCCCCGACAGCGACCACGTATGAGCGGCGACTCCGGCGACCAGCGCGTTCCACCGCGCGTCTCCCGTGGTCGGCGGCTTGATGTGATACGCGGTGACGTCTGGCTCGTCGGTCAGCAGACGAAGCTGCTGGACGGTCTGTCGCACCAACCGGGTGCAGTGGACGGGATCGGCGCTCATGTACCGCTTGATGGCTAGCGCGAGCTGAGGAAAGCACAGAAGATGCTGCGCGACGATGGGACCGTCAGGGTCCGTGCGCCCCGCGATCTCGATCCGACGAGCCACCACGGACGACATCGGCTTGGAGGCGTGCCTGTACGCGGACAGGTTCGGCTTCGAGATGCCGGTCAACCACGACAACGTCGAGTACGTATGCCGTTGCGGCCACTCCACACCCACCACCTCCTCTCACCATTTTATAACCCCACGCGCCTCGTGACCACCACCGCGCGACACGTGGTACGACGGGTCCAGATGCGCGGATCGTCCAGCACGATCGAACGACGAGCCTCACGCTGCTGTCGCGTCGTTCTCGACCTCTGTAGCATCGCATCGCGGGCCATCGGGCGTCGCGCTTGGTGGGAGGTCGGGATGAGTCGCATCGGGAAGAAGACAGCCGCGGCGGCGGCAGGCATCGTCATGATCGCCGGGCTCGTCGCGGGTTGCGGCGATGACGCGGACTCTCCGGCGACGCCGACTGCGGCAGCCGTGCTGAACCTGCCGACCGACTGCCGCACGCTCGGCTCCGCGACGACGCGCGCCGAGACCGTGGATCGGGTGGAGCTCATCGACCTGCGAGGCGACGAGTGGGAGGACTACGGGGAACACCTGCGCCCGGCTCCCGAAGGCGCGACGCTCGTGCTCAGGTGCGACTGGTTCGCGGGCGACGTGACCGGTATGGACCTGCGCATCAGCACCGCGACCCCGGACGCCGTCACCGCCGCCGTGCGCGGGCTGAGCAGCCAGGGCTACACCTGCGAGCCCTCCCGGGACTTCGCCGGCACGCTCTGCGAGCAGCCCGGCGAAGTGTCGTACGAAGAGTACCGGGCCAGCGCGCTGGAGCTGGTCGCGGCACGTGACGGTGTCTGGGTCTACATGTCCACGTCCAACATGGACGGCCGCGACGACGGCAGGGGCATCCGGGCCCTGTTGTCCGAGATCGTCAACGACATCTTCGGCTGACGCAGCCGCGCACCACAGCCCCGCGGTCTGCAGACCGTCTGTCTTGTCGCCAGGTCGCCCGCCCCTCGTCGCCGTGACCAGGACCTCGGCAGCGCACCGCGAGAGCGTTCTACAGCCTCTTCCTGCCCAGGCTGAAGGAGGCGGCGGCGCCGAGAGCGAACATCACGACGGCGATCGCGATCGTCAGGGCCGACACACCGCTCTCGAAGACGATCGGCTGCCGGAAGATGGCGTAGATCGACCCGGTCAGCAGGCCCAGGATGATCAGGTAGGCCGGCCGGTGATAGCTGGTCAGCAGCTTCTCGATGGTCCTGACCATCGAGAGCCCGCCGATGATGATGCCGATGCCCAGCGGGAGCAAGACCTTGCCCAGGCTGAGGAGCGACGGCGCGTCAGAGGCACCTCGCAGCGCGTCGCTCAGCGACGAGACGGCGAAGATGGCCAGCGGGTAGACCCCCAGCAGCAGCAGGACGAAGGAGCCGCTGACACCAGGGATGACCAGCGCGGCAGCAGCGACCATGCCGGCGACCAGAAGAAACAGCATGAACAGCCAGCCGATGTCTTCCACCGCGTCCTTCGGGGTGCCGAGGTCGAGGCTGCCGAGGCTCGACACGACGACCAGCACCACGGCCGGCACGGCGACCAGCAGGACCTCTGTGGCTGTGAATCTCGTTCCCGGTGTCTTGACCTTGGCATAGATCAGCGGGATGATGCCGGTGATCAGCCCGATGAAGAACACCATGGTCGGGAAAGAGTGGTTCTCCAGCAGGTAGTTCGCGATCGAGCTGAAGGTCAGGAGGCCGATCACGACGCCCAGGGCGATCGGCAGCAGGAATCTCAGACTCTTCTTGTAGTCTTTGCGGAAATTGTTGATCGCATGGATCAGGTTGTCGTAGAAACCCAGGATCACGGCGGTCGTCCCACCGCTGACGCCTGGCACGGTCTCGGTGATCCCCAGCGCCACGCCGTTCGCGAGGTTCCGGACCACACCGAGCTCCGGTCGTGGCGTGTCGACCTGCTCCGCGGAGTCTTCTCGATCGTCGTTCTCTCGAGCGTTCTTCTCGTCAGCGTCCATCACAGCCTCAGGATTCCCTCTCCTCGATGCCGCCCGGCGAACGCACCGAGCGCGAGACGCCCTGTGTTCATCCACCTCTGCGCTCACCCACCCCGAGCACGATGAGAGCCCGACCCACGACCGTGGGCTCGGGCTGTGTCGGCGAGGACTCGTGACAGCACGACGCGGAGACGGTGGGATTTGAACCCACGGAAGGAGTTACCCCCTTCACGGCCTTAGCAGGGCCGCGCACTAGGCCACTATGCGACGTCTCCTAGACAGGGGCCCAGCGTAGCCGCCACCCGTCTCGAACCCAAACCCGAGAGGCGTCCGGCAGGCGTGCTCCCGAGGTGAGCCGCGTGGGGGACGGGGGGCTCGCCCCCAGGCGGGGTGCTCCTCGCTACGCTCGTCAACACCCTCAATCGACTCGGACGAACGAGCGAGCTCGCTCGTCTCTCGCCTCAATCGGGTGTGCGGGGGCAGACGCCCCCGTCAAGCACGGCGAGAGCGACAAGGCTTGCGCTGTCCGCAAGCACACGTCGCTCTCGATCTCGCGGAGGGCGCGGGATTCGAACCCGCGGAGACGGTCAACCCGCCTCAGCAGTTTTCAAGACTGCCGCCTTCGACCGCTCGGCCAGCCCTCCTGGTGCCTCGACCGTAGCACCCTCGTCGCACCACCCACGACGCGCGTGCGGGAGCGACCAGGCGGGAGAGGCAGCCCTCACCGTCGGAGCACCCGTCACCTCGTCGGGGATCACCGACGACATGGCGACGACCCGACGGGCCGGCGACCCGAGAGGCGGCAGCGCAGCCAGGAGACGGCACCACGGCTGCTCCCGTCGCTCGGAGGGGAGCCGGACCGGTCTGGTTCAGCCGCGAGCGCGCAGACGCTCCATCGCGAGCTTGACCAGCGAGATCAGGGCCTGCTTCGTCGCCGCGCGGGAACGGGCGTCGGTGTAGAGCACCGGCACGTCCTGCCCGATGGCCAGCGCCTCGCGCACGTCGTCCAGGGTGTGGCGGGCCACACCGTCGAAGCAGTTCACGCCGACCACGAACGGGATGCCGCGCGACTCGAAGTAGTCCACCGCCGGGAAGCACTGGTCCAGACGATCGGTGTCCACGAGCACGACCGCACCGATCGCACCACGCACCAGGTCGTCCCACATGAACAGGAAGCGATCCTGCCCCGGGGTGCCGAACAGGTACAGCCACAGCTGACCCGGCAGGGCGATCCGGCCGAAGTCCATGGCCACCGTGGTCGTGGTCTTGAGGTCCGAGACCCCGCCGGCGTCGTCGACGCCGACCGAGTGCTCGGTCATGGCCGCCTCGGTGTTCAGCGGCTCGATGTCCGAGATGGACCCGATGAAGGTGGTCTTGCCGACGGCGAAGCCACCAGCGACGATGATCTTGACGACGGTGGGAGCGACGCTCGCTGCCTTCCCAGACGAGCTCGCGACCGTCGCGTCAGAGGGCGGAAATGCCATTGAGAACACTCTCCAGGACGCTCAGGGACAGGCCCGGCTCGCCACCGTTGGACGACGCGCCGTTGTCGGAACCACTGATGATGCGGATGTAGTCACCGTCGGCGAGGTCGGACACGATGATCCGGGTCACACCGATCGGCAGGTGAAGGAGGGCTGACAGCTCCGCGACGGAGATGTAGTCCTCGCTCGCGTACTGCAGGATCGACCGCTTCTCTGGCGGAAGGCCGCCCGTGGGCCTCGTAGCCGGCTGCGCTTCGATCAGTGCCTCGAGAGGCAGGTCTGAGCGCGCGCGGACGCGACCGCCGGTCACGGCATAGGGCCGGACCGTCCTGGCCTCGTATCCTTCGTCGCTCATCGTGGGCTCGCTCAGGCCACCGGCGACCGGGTGGCGCCGTCGACGGGAAGCATGTTGCGCATCTCGGCGATGAGCTGGGGCGTGAGGGTCGCCTCGGTGCGAGAGACCAGCATCGCCATCTCGTACCCGATGAGACCGACGTCGCAGGACGAGTCGGCGATCACGGCGAGCACAGACCCGTTCGAGACGCTCATCAGGAAGAGGAAGAACTCGTCCATCTCCACGATGGCCTGACGCACCTCACCCCCACGGAGCTGGCGTGCCGCACCCCGGGTGAGGCTCGACATGCCGGAGACGATGGCCGCGAGCTGGTCACCGCTGGTGCGGTCCAGGTGCTCCGACATCGCCATGAGCAGACCGTCGGCCGAGACCACCAGCGTGTGGCGGGTGCCGGGCACGGTCCGGACGAAGTTGTCCAGCAGCCAGCCGAAATTGGCTGCATCAGCGCTGAGCGAGCTCACGCTTCCTCCTTGGTGGTGTGATCGGCGGTTGCGCGACGGTCCATCCGTCATGCTCCTTGCGTATCGACAGAGGCACGCCGGCCTCGACTGGTTCCGGACTGGAAGCTGGAGAGCCGCGACCGCAGCTCGTCAGCGTCACGCCGGATCGGAGCGGCCCCCGCACCGGGCACCGCGACCGGGACGGCCGTCGGCACACGACGGGTGAGGCGCTCGTTGCTGCCGCCCATGCTCGGGCGGTAGGCAGACAGCTGGGACAGCTCGGCCAGCGCCTGCTCCTCGATGTCGGAGCGCAGGGCCAGCATCGCGGCCACGTCGTCGTCCAGGCTCACGCGCGTCGCCCCGGGGCCCGTCGCGGCGGGCGCCGCAGCGGGCTGGACGGGAACCGGCTCGGTCGGGGCGTAGTACTCAGACCTCGGCGGCTCGAACGCCTGCGAGGCAGGGGCGAACGACGACGGGGCGTACCCCGCAGGTTCCGGCGCGGAGGCGGGAGCCCAGGTCGGTGCCGGAGCCTGGCCCGTACCCTGCGGCTGCGCCGAGGCCTCCTGACCGGTGGGCTGCCAGGTCGCGGCGGGAGCCGACTCGACCGGCGCCGCCTCGGCAGCGGTGTCGTCAGGCTTCTTGCGCCCGAAGAGACCGAACTTCCGCGCGGCGGGCTTGGCCTCCTCGTGCTCCGGCACCGCGGGGGCCGGGGGCTGCGACCATGCCGACCCGGCGGCGGGCGCGGCCTCAGACCACTCCGGCGCGGGGGCCTCTTGCTGGGGCCAGGCGGGCGCCGGCTCCTGAGCGGCAGCCCAGTGCTGCGGCGCGGCAGGTTCCTGCCACTGAGCGGCAGGCTCTGGTGCGGCAGACCACTGCTGCGGCGCGGCAGGTTCCTGCCACTGGGCAGCGGTGGGCTCCTGCGCCCAGGCAGAGGCGCCAGCGTCAGAGGCCTGCGACCAGCCCTGCGCGCCCGGGTCGACCGGGGCGGGCTCCACGGCTGCCGGCCACGACGGCACGGCCTGGTCAGCCATCGGGGGCTGCGGCTGCTCGTGGTGGTGAGCGCCGTCGACCGGCGCCAGCGGGGTGGACGAGATGTCCATCACCGGCTGCCAGGCGGGCTCCTCGTCCCAGGCGGGCTGCTGAGGAGCGGCATCAGCCGGGAAGGCGGTGGGAGCCTCGCCAGCACCGAAGGACAGGGGGGTCTCGCTCGCCTCGAAGGCCGCCGGGCTGTAGGGGGCGTCAGCGTCCAGGGCGTGCGGGTCGAAGGACGGCACCAACGAGCCGTCCTCGGCGGTCTGGTCGGAGAACAGGCCAGCAGCCGGCTTCCAGGGCGCGGTGTGCCAGATCTCGCTCGGCCAGTCCGAGTCGTCCGTCGGCTCAGAGGACGGGATCGGCCCGGTGCGCCACGCGGCGACCTCAGCCTCTGTGTGGCCGAACGGGACGTCACCAGCACCTGGGTCCTGGCTGTGGCGGCCACGGCGCTGCGTGAGAGGCCCGCTCTGCTCGACCATCGGGTGACGCTCGGCCACAGGGTGCTCGTCAGCAGCCACCGGGTAGTCGTCGTAGCCGGCAGCCTGCTCCTCGTGCTCGACGGGCGCCTCGACCTGCGCGGCAGGCTCCGCGGGAGCGTCCCATGCCGGGCGCTGCGCGAACGGCGACGGCCGCTGCGCGGCCTCCGCGTCCTCGGCCTGGGTGCGCGACCAGCCGCGGAAGCCCGTGAACAGGCCCTGGCGGGACTCCGGGTCGACCGGGGATGCCTGTGTGAGGTCCAGCGGCGGGATCACCTCGGCCGGCTCGGCAGCCTCGCGACGGCGAGACGGCAGGCCCGCGCCCGCGGACATCATCGGCGTGAAACCGTCGGCAGGGGCCGCGGCGAGGTTGCTCGGCAGGTCGTGGGCCTGCACGGTCGGCGGCAGGACGAACGCCCCAGCCTCCTCCTCGGCAGCGGTGGCCCTGCGTCGCGGCAGCCCCTGGTCGGTGGCACCGTCGGTGAGCGCCGCCAGGTCGACCTCGGTCGCCACAGGCACCGCCTGCGCGTCGTACGCGGCAGCGAGGTCGTCGGAGGACGCGGGCGCACCGTACGACGGGACCTCGGCGGTCTCGTAGGTCGGCTGGTACGCGTCGACCATCGGCGCGCCGATCTGACCGGCGGGAGCGTTCTCGGAGTCCAGACCGGCGAACAGCGCGATCGGGAAGCGGACGAGCGTCTCGGTGCCGGGGCCGGACGGCGAGCGACGGATCTCGACCTCGGCGCCCAGGCGGCGGGCCAGGCGGGCGACCACGAACAGGCCCAGGCGCTGGGCACCCAGAGCGTCACCAGGCGACGTGGAGGCCAGCTTCTCGTTGACCGCGACGATCTCGGACTCGGTCATGCCGATGCCGTGGTCGAGCACGCTCACGGTGACGTACAGCTCGGTCATGCCGGTGGACACCTCGACGGGGGTGTCCGGCTCGGAGAACACCGAGGCGTTCTCCAGCAGCTCGGCCAGCATGTGCGCGGCGGGCAGGGCGTTGAAGCCCAGCATCAGCGGGTCGACGTTGAGGTCGAGCTCGACGCGGTCGTACTGCTCGATCTCCGAGGAGGCCGTGCGGATCACGTCCGAGAGCGGCATGGACTCGCGCAGACGGCGACCCGAGTCGATCCCGGCGAGCACCAGCAGCGACTCGGCGTTGCGCCGCATCCGGGTAGCCAGGTGGTCCAGGTGGAACAGGTTGGCCAGCACGGTCGGGTCTTCCTCGGACCGTTCCAGCGAGTCGACGAACGCCAGCTGGCGGTTGAGCAGCACCTGGTCGCGCCGGGCGACGTTGACGAACATCTCGGCGATGGACCCGCGCAGGGCGGCCTGCTCCTGGGCGACCTGGATGGTCGTGGCGTTGACCTCGTTGAACGCGGTCGCCAGCTGGCCGATCTCGTCGTCGGTCTCCACGGGCACCCGCGGCAGCTCGACCTCCGGGCCCTCCCCGGGGACGGACACCTGCTCGACGATCTTGGTGAGCTGCTGGCGCACCTCGCCGGACGCGGTGGTGAGGTGGGCGAGCGGGCGGGTGATCGCCCGGGCGACCATCGAGGCGATCAGCAGCGCGAGCGCGAGCGCGAGGAGCAGCACACCGAGCGTGATGCCACCGATGGTCATGGCTGTCGTCGCCTGCTGGGCCGCGACGTCGGTCGCCTTGTCCAGAAGAGTCTGGTCGGCGGAGCGGACCTGCGTCAGCCACATGTCGGCGAGCTGGTTCCAGTCGGCCTCGGTGAGGGTGGGGTTGCCCTGCTCGTCGCTCAGCTTGCCGGTCGCGCTGGTCTGGAGCTCAGAGCGGGCGAAGTCCAGCGTCTTGCCGCTCGGCAGCTGGATGGAGCCGCTGGCGATGAGCGCGTCCAGGTTGTCAGGCAGGTCACCGAGAGAGGTGACCGCGTTCGTCCGGGCCACCTCGCTGAACTGGTCCAGGGTCAGGTAGCTGGCCAGCACCTCGGGGTTGACCGTCGCCTCGGGGTCGGCCGCGGCTTCCTGCACCGCGGCGATGAGCGCGTGCCCGGCGCGCGCCTGGTTGCCGATCGCGATGGTGAAGGTGAACAGGTCGTCGTGGCCGGTGACCCACTGCGCCAGGGTCCGGTCCGCCATCAGGACCGCCCAGGAGCGCACGAAGCCCTGCTCGCTGGCGATGATCCGCATGTAGGCGGCGTCGGTCTCCTGGGAGCTCTGGTCAGCCATGCGCCGGGCGCTGTCCAGGGAGCCGTCGATCTGGCCGGCCAGGCCCGCGAACCGCTGCGCGGACTGCTCGGGCAGCCACTCCAGGGCGACCTCGTCGGCCGCGCGCTTGAAGTCGGCGACAGCGTTCTCCGTGGCGCTGCGGGCGGTGTCTCGCTCCTGCCCCGCCGGCGCGACCTGCTCGGCGCGGATCGCGTCCGCCACGACCTGGAACTTGTCGAGGGATCGAACCACCGCAGAGTTCGTCTGCGCGACCCTGAAGTCCTGGTAGGCGCCCCACCCGATGTACGAACCAGCGACGAGCAGCACGATCATGGGGACAGCAAGGACGACCCTCACCTTCGTGCTGACGTTCAGCCGTCGCAGCATGTCGTTCCTCTCGTCCGCCCGGTTTCGGCCACGAACCCACGCCCGGCTCTGACGTGGGTCCAGTCTCCTACTTCCGTGCGGTCCTCATCGGCTGAGGGCCGCACCGGCATTAGGCATCGCCCTATTGTGCCGCGAACGTGTCGGTCGCATCGACCTTCCCGCCGCACGAGACAGCCAGAAGCCTCTTGCCTCTACAGTCAGACGCATGCTAGCGATCCTGACTGAAGCCCCGGGCGAACCCGACACGCTCCAGCCTGCCGAGGTGGCGGAGCCGATCGCCACCCGTGGCACTGTGATCGTGCAGGTCGCAGGCGCTGGAGTCAACCGAGCCGACCTGCTCCAGCGCGCCGGGCACTACCCGCCACCCCCCGACGCACCGCCCTGGCCTGGCCTGGAGGTGAGCGGCGTCGTGGTCGAGGCCGGCGACGAGACGGGGCCCTGGCGTGTCGGAGACCACGTCTGCGCGCTGCTGACCGGGGGCGGTTATGCCGAGCGCGTAGCGGTCGACGCGGGCCTGGTGCTGCCCGTGCCGGACGGGGTCGACCTGGTCGACGCCGCCGCGCTGCCCGAGGCGGCCGCGACCGTGCTCTCCAACCTCGACGCGGCCGGGGCCCGTCCTGGTCAGACCGTGCTGATCCGCGGCGGGTCCGGCGGGGTCGGGTCGCTGGGTGTGCAGATCGCCACAGCCCTCGGCATGAGGGTGCTGGCCACCGCCGGCGGGCCGCAGCGTGTGGAGCAGGTCGCCAGGCTCGGGGCGGACGTCGTGCTCGACCACCGCGAGGACGGCCTGGTCGAGCAGGTGCGGGACGTGACTGACGGCCGGGGGGTCGACGTCGTGCTCGACGTGCTGGGCGCCGCCGGGCTGGCCGACAACCTCGCGATGCTGGCCGACGACGGCAGGCTCGTCGTCATCGGGCTGCAGAAGGGCCGGCGAGCCACGCTCGACCTCGGCCTGTTGCTGACCCGCCGGGCGAGCGTGATCGGCACGACGCTGCGGTCCAGGCCGCTGGCCGACCGCGTCGCGATCGTGGCCGGGGTGCGCGAGCGCGTCTGGCCCCTGGTCACCACGGGGCGGGTGCGTCCCGTGGTGCACGCGCGGCTGCCGCTGACGCAGGCCCCGCAGGCCCACCGCATGATGGAGTCCGGCGAGGTCTTCGGCAAGCTCGTCCTCACCTGCTGACCTGGCCCGCGACCCCTGGACCCGGCAGTCCTGCTACAGGTACTGACCGGGAGCGCGCTGCGTGTCGTCGGGGTCGCGCATCAGCATCCCGGGCACCGCGCCGGAGGGGACGGCCCGCCGTATCTGCACGAGCTGGTTCTGTGCGGCCATCTGCTGGGCGACCAGCGCGGTCTGGATGCCGTGGAACAGCCCCTCGAGCCAACCGACCAGCTGGGCCTGCGCGATCCGCAGCTCGGCATCGGTGGGAGCACCGTCGACGAACGGCAGCGTGATCCGACGCAGCTCGCAGACCAGCTCTGGGGACAGCCCCTCCTCCAGCTCGTGCAAAGACCGCTCGTGGATCTGCGCCAGCCGTGTGCGCGCGGCGTCGTCCAGCGGGGCCGACCGGACCTCGTCGAGCAGCTGCTTGACCATGGTGCCGATACGCATCACCTTCGCCGGGTGCCCGATCATCGAGCGCACGTCCTCGTCATCGGGGACGTCGGTCTCCTCCGGCGGTCCCGGCGGTGTCACGACGGGCTCAGGAGCGGCTCGGTCATCGTCAGGGCTCATCCCTCCATCCTGCCTGAGAGCCGCTGTCCGCTCCATCTCCAGACCGTGGGGAACCTCAGGCGGGTGATGATCGACCGGCTCTGTCAATACATGACACGAGACGTCTGGTATCTGGGGCAGAATCGAACGGTGCGCGTCGCCCGGATGATGTCTCTGCTCTGGATGCTGAAGTCGGGACGCACGCTGTCCGCGGCCGAGGCCGCCGCCGAGCTGGAGGTGTCGCCACGCACCGTGCTGCGCGACGTCGAGACGCTGTCGGCGGCCGGTGTCCCCGTGTACTGCGCGCGAGGGCGCTCCGGGGGTCTGCGCCTGGCGCCCGAGGGACGCTCGGACGTGCTGACCGAGGCTGAGGCTCAAGCCCTGCTCACCGTCGCGGCGGTGCCTGACGAGCCCGACCTGACCGCGGCGCTGCACAAGGTCGCCGTCCCGCACCCCGAGAGGGGCACCGGCCTGCTCCGGCGCGTCCTGCTCGACCCGGGCAGCTGGCACGACGAGCAGCCCCCTCTGCTGGACGCCCTGCAGCACGCGCTGCTCGACGGGCACCGCGCACAGCTGCTCTGCCACGACCGTCGCACCGGCGGGTCCACCGTGCGCACCGTCGACCCGTACGGCCTGGTCAACGCTGCCGGGGTCTGGTACCTGGCCGCTCGCCACCGGGGGCGCGTCCGCTTCTTCCTCGTCCACCGCATCCTCGACGTCACGGTGATCCCCGAGCCTGTCCGGGTGCCCGCGAGCTTCGACCTGGCCCTGGCGTGGAGACAGGCGCGAGCCACCTGGCGCAAGACCAACCCGCCGATGGCGGCCGACGTCCAGGTCCGGGCCGAGGCCCTCGCCCGGCTCCACCCCGGCGTCCTGGCGGGTGCGGCGCCCCCGCCCGACACCACGGGCTGGGTCCGTCTGACCCTGTCCTTCCACGACGCTCGTCACGCCCTGAGCACCTGTGTCGGCATGGGCCCCGACCTGTGCGTGCTGGCACCGGCGCACCTCAGGGAGGCGATCGTCGCCCGGCACCAGGCCGTCGTCGACCTCTACTCCTAGCCCTCGGTCCCCGCGTGACGCGGACCCCCTCGCGACAGGCCTCGCCGACGGGTCTCAGCGCAGCAGCGAGCGCAGCACGTCGACCACACCGTCGTCGTCGACCGTGCCGGTGACCTCGTCGGCCACCTCGCGCACCCGCGCCGAGGCGTGGCCCATCGCCACCCCTCGTGCCGCCCAGCGCAGCATCTCCAGGTCGTTGCTGCCGTCACCGACAGCGACGGTCGCGAACGGCTCCACACCCAGGCGCTGACGGATCTGCTCCAGGGCCGAGGCCTTGGACACCCCGCCGGGGGTCAGGTCCATCCAGGCGGTCCAGCCGATCGCGTAGGTGACCTCGTGCAGGCCGACGCGCTGCACGATCTCGTGGAACTCCTCCGGGGTGGCTCCCGGTGCGCGGATCACGACACGGGTGGCCGGGTCCGAGACCAGATCCTCGAAGCCGACGACGGAGTGCTCTCCGGCGAGCTCCCCCTCCGGGAAGGGCGCGGAGAGGCGGAACCCCACCCCGAGGTCTTCGACGGCGATGAGCGCGTCCGGCAGCTCGACGGCCAGGGCTCGCAGGGCCGGGCCCGGGTCGAAGGTGATGACGTCGGCCAGCTCGTACCCACCGGGGGCCTCAGGGTCCAGCCGCAGCGTGATCGCACCGTTGGAGCAGACCGCGTACCCGTCGGTCAGGCCGAGATCCTGCGCGACCGGCATGAGCGCGGCGACCGAGCGGCCGGTCGCCAGCACGACGTGCATCCCGGAGTCGCGCACCTGTGCGAGGGCGGCACGGACCTCGTCGGAGACCGTCTGGTCGTAGCGCAGCAGCGTGCCGTCCACGTCCAGCGCGACCAGGGCGGCACGGCTCATGGCTTCCTCACCGGCTCGAGAACCTCCAGCCCGCCGAGATAGGGCCGCAGCCCGGCCGGCACGACGACCGACCCGTCGGCCCGCTGGTGGTTCTCCAGGATCGCGACGATCCACCGGGTGGTGGCCAGGGTGCCGTTCAGCGTCGCCACGGTCTGGAGGCTGCCGTCGGCGAGGCGCTCACGCACCCCGAGACGTCGTGCCTGGAACGTCGTGCAGTTGGAGGTGCTCGTCACCTCCATGTACCGGCGCTGGGAGGGCAGCCACGCCTCGCAGTCGTACTTGCGCGCGGCCGACGAGCCGAGGTCGCCGGCCGCGGTGTCGATCACCCGGTAGGGCAGGTCGGCCAGGGCCAGCATCTCCTTCTCGAAGGCGAGGATGCGCTGGTGCTCGACGGCGGCCTCGTCGACCGTCGTCCAGCTGAACGCCTCGACCTTGTGGAACTGGTGCACCCGGATGATGCCGCGGGTGTCCTTGCCGTACGAGCCCGCCTCGCGCCGGTAGCAGGCGCTCCACCCGGCATACCGCAGGGGGCCGGCCGCCAGATCCAGGATCTCGCCGGTGTGGTACCCGGCCAGGGCCACCTCGGACGTGCCGACCAGGTACAGATCATCCGTGCCCAGGTGGTAGATCTCGTCGGCGTGCGCACCGAGGAACCCGGTGCCCGCCATGATCTCCGGCTTGACCAGCGTCGGGGTGATCATCAGCGTGAACCCGTGCCGTACCGCCAGGTCGGCGGCGGCGTTCAGCAGCGCGAGCTCCAGGCGGGCACCGATGCCGGTGAGGAAGTAGAACCGGGCCCCGGACACCTTGGCCCCCCGCTCGGTGTCGATCGCACCGAGGCCCTCACCGAGCTCCAGGTGGTCGCGCACGGGGAAGTCGGGCTCGAGGATCGCGCCGACGTGCTCGAGCACGACGTAGTCGTCCTCGCCGCCGACGGGCACGCCCTGCTCGACGACGTTGTCGATGCGCCGGGACAGCTCGGCGGCCGTGCGCTCGGCGGCGTCGGCGTCGGCCTGCAACACCTTGACCCGCTCCGCGAGCTGCTTGGCGTGGGCGAGCAGCTGTTGCTTCTCCTCGCCCTTCGCGGCGGCGACGAGCCTGCCGTGCGCCTTCTGCTCGGCACGCAGCCGCTCGAACTCGGTCAGCGCGGCCCGGCGCCGCGCGTCGGCGTCGAGCACCTGGTCCACCAGGCCGGGGTCTGCCCCCCGCGCCCGCTGAGAGGCACGCACCTGGTCGGGGTCGTCACGGAGCAGCTTGAGGTCGATCACGCCCCCGACCCTACCGACCACCCCCACCATCTGACGTCTCGCACGTCAGGTGTCCACGACCTCCCGAGCGTGCGACAGCGTCGCGCGCTCGGGCGCCGGGCTCACACGTCGTCGACGAGGGGGGTGACGTGCCAGATGCGGTCGATGTAGTCGCGCATCGAGCGGTCGGAGGAGAAGAAGCCGGTGCGGGCCACGTTGAGGATCGCCGAGCGCGACCAGGCGTCCTGGTCGGCGTAGGCGGCCTCGACCCTGGCCTGGGCCTCCAGGTAGGCGGCGTAGTCCGCGAGCACCAGGAAGCGGTCGTGGTGGAGGAGGTTCGACACGATCGGCTCGAACACCGACCCGTCCCCGCCAGAGAAGGCACCCGAGGCGATGAGGTCGATCGCCGCGCGCAGGTCGGCGTCCTTCTCGTAGTACGACGACGGGTGGTATCCCGCCTCGACCAACGCCTCCACCTGCGGCTCCAGCATCCCGAAGAGGAAGAAGTTGTCGTCACCGACCAGCTGGCGGATCTCGACGTTCGCACCGTCGTCGGTCCCGACGGTCAGCGCGCCGTTCAGTGCGAACTTCATGTTCCCCGTGCCTGACGCCTCCATGCCCGCGAGCGAGATCTGCTCAGACAGGTCCGCGGCAGGCACGATCCGCTGAGCGAGCGTCACGTTGTAGTTCGGGGGGAAGGCCACGGTGAGCACCTTGCTCGCCAGCGGGTCGGTGTTCACGGTGCGACCGACCGCGTTGATGAGCCCGATGATCTGCTTGGCCATGCGGTAGCCCGGGGCGGCCTTGGCCCCGAACACGAACACTCGCGGCGTGACGTCGGCCGGGTCCAGCGCACCGGTGCGCAGCTTGCCGTACAGCGTGACGATGTGCAGCAGCTTGAGCATCTGGCGCTTGTACTCGTGCAGACGCTTGACCATCACGTCGTACATGGGGTCCGGGTCCAGCCGCATCTGGTCGCGCTCGGCCAGGTGCTTGGCCAGCCGCACCTTGTTCGCGCGCTTGACCGCACGGAACCGCGCACGGAACTCGGCGTCGTCGGCCAGAGGTTCCAGCTCGCCCAGCTTGTCGAGGTCGGTGATCCACCCGGTACCGATGGCCTCGTTGATGAGCTCGGACAACCTGGCGTTGGCCAGGCGCAGGAACCGGCGCGGGGTGACCCCGTTGGTCACGTTGGTGAACTTCTGCGGCATGAGCCGCGAGAAGTCCGCGAACACCTTGTCCCGCAGCAGCTGGGACTGCAGCTCCGCCACACCGTTGACCTTCGACGCGGCCACGGTCGCCAGGTAGGCCATGCGCACCGCCCGGAACGGGTACTCACCGATGATCGACATGTGCCGCACGCGCATCTCGTCGTCGGGGAACTGCTCGCGCACCTTCTCCAAGAACTCGTCGTTGATGCGGTAGATGATCTCCAGGTGCCGGGGCAGCAGCCGCTCGAACAGCTCGGTCGGCCACACCTCCAGTGCTTCGGGCAGCAGCGTGTGGCTGGTGTAGGCGAAGGTGCGCTGGGTGATCGACCACGCCTCGTCCCAGTCGAAGCCCTTGACGTCGACCAGCACGCGCATCATCTCGGGCACCGCGATCACCGGGTGGGTGTCGTTGAGCTGGAACACCGCACGCTCGGGCAGGCCGCGCAGGTCGAAGCCCTCCGGCAGCACGTTGTCGATGAAGTCGGTGATCGAGCAGGCGGAGAAGAAGTACTGCTGCTGCAGGCGCAGCTCCTTGCCCTGCGGGGTCGAGTCCTCCGGGTACAGGACGGCGGAGATGTTCTCCGCGAACGTCTGCCCCTGCACCGCGCCCACGTAGTCGCCAGAGTTGAACTCGGCCAGGCGGAACGGCCGCGTCGCCCGCGCGCTCCACAGCCTCAGCGTGTTCACCCGGCCGTTGCGGTAGCCCGGGATCATGTAGTTGTAGGGCACGCCCAGCACGTCCCAGGCGGGCTCCCAACGGGTGCGGGTACGGCCCCTCTCGTCGGTGTACGTCTGCGTGGTGCCACCGAAGCCCACCGTCACGGCGCTCTCGGGGTGCGGGAACTCCCACGGGTTGCCCATGGCCAGCCAGCGGTCGGAGTGCTCGACCTGCCACCCGTCGACGAACTCCTGACGGAAGATGCCGTACTCGTACCGGATGCCGTAGCCGATGCACGGCACCGACATGGTGGCCAGGGAGTCCACGAAGCACGCCGCCAGACGGCCCAGGCCCCCGTTGCCCAGCCCCGGCTCGATCTCCTGGGCGCGCAGCTCGGCCAGATCGAGGCCCAGCCGGGCCAGACCCTCCTCCACGATGTCGTCCATGTCGGAGGCCAGCAGCGCGTTGCCCAGCTGGCGGCCCATCAGGTACTCGGCCGACAGGTAGCAGACGCTCTTGGCCTGCGCCTCGTGCTGCTTGGCCTGTGTGTCCATCCACCGTGCTTGCAGGTGGTGGCGGACGGTACGCGCCAGGGCGAGGTACTGGTCGTTCTTCGAGCTGCGGACCAGGGACACCCCCTGGCCGTAGTTCAGCTCCCGCATGAAGTCTGCGATGAAGCCGTCCACCGTGTGGACAGGGCCCTTGAGGTCGCGGTCGCCCGGCACGCTGTTCTCTGTCACCTAGGCAGGCTATCCGCGCGGCCAGCAAGCTGGCCACCCAGCCCGCTCCCCCGAGGCCGATCGGGTAGGGCTCAGCCAGACGGTGCGACCTGGGGTGCGGCCCCGAGCGCCGCACGCGACCATGGCACCCATGACGAGGCGCGCACCGAGGGTCGAGCTCCCGGGAGCGGGCGTGTGAGCGACGCCGTCATCGTCCTGATCATCCTGGTCGCGGCCGTCGGGCTGTTCGTCCTCAACCGGCTGTCGGTCGGGCTGGTCGCCGTCCTGACCGCCCTCGCGCTGCTGGCGACCGGGGTGATCGACGTGCCCACCGCGCTGGCCGGCTTCGGTGACCCGGTGGTCATCTTCATCGCGACGCTGTTCGTGGTGAGCGAGGGCCTCCAGGCCTCCGGGATCACCTCCTGGGCGGGCCGCACGCTGACCGAGAAGGCCGGGACGAGACGGGCCCCTCTGCTGGTCGCCATCATGGTGCTGTCCGGGGCCGTGTCGGCGCTCATCACCCCCAACGGCGCCGCCGCGGCCCTGGTGCCGGTGGTGGCGACGGCCGCTCGCCGCGCCCGGATCGCCGCGTCCTACCTGCTCATCCCCACGGCGTTCGCGGCCAGCGCGGGGGCGCTGCTGACCCTGTCCGGCAGCCCGGTGAACATCTTGGTGCACGAGGCCTCGCTCGAGGCCGGCGGCGGAGGCTTCGGCTTCTTCGAGTTCGCGCTCGTCGGGCTACCTCTGCTGGTCGTGACCGTCGCCGTGGCGGCCTTGTTCGGCACCCTGCTCCCCGACCGGGGCAAGGGCGCGCTCGTCGGTGACCTCGGGGGGCACCTGTCGACCCTGATCGAGCACTACGCCCTCGACCAGGGGTTCTTCCGGCTGCGCGTGGTCGGCGCGCTCCCGGCGACGGCGCTCGCGGCGCACCCGGAGGTCGAGGTGGTCGGCATGCAAGACCCCGGGGGCCACCCGTGCACGCTGGAGCGTGACTTCCGCGACGGGGACGTCCTGGTGGTCACCGGGGAGCCCGAAGCCGTCCAGGGCGCGGCGGCCGCGCTGGGCCTGGTCGTGGACACCGCTCCCCTGACCCGCGAGACACGCTCGGCGCTGCTCAACCAGGAGGTCGGGCTCGCCGAGATCGTCGTCCCGCCACGCTCGACCGTCGTCGGGCGGGTGTGCTTCCCCGGCATGGTCATGGGGAAGGTCACCGTGCTCGGGATCTCCCGGATGGGGCGCGACGTCGGCGCCCGCCGGGTCGAGCTCGTCGAGGGAGACTCGCTGCTGCTGCACGGCACCTGGCCCGCGGTCACCGCGCTCGCCCAGGAGGACGAGGTGCTGGTGGTGGACGCCCCCGAGCTGCTCCGCCGCCAGGCCCCACCACGGGGTGCCCCGGCGATCTGGACGGTCGTGGTGCTGGTGGGCATGGTGGTGATGCTCGCCTCGGGCCGCGTGGCCCCGGCCGTCGCGGGGCTGATCGCCGCCGCGGCGCTGGTCGCGCTGCGCGTGGTCACCCCTGCCCGCGTGTACCGGTCGATCTCGTGGCAGACGCTCCTGCTCATCGGGGCGCTCATCCCGCTGTCGGTGGCGGTCCGCGACTCTGGGGCGGCCGACATGATCGCCTCCTGGATGGTCGGGCTGGTCGGCGACGGCCACCCTCTGCTGCTGCTCCTGGCAGTGTTCATGCTGACCGCGCTGCTCGGGCAGTTCATCTCCAACGCGGCGACGGTGCTGGTCGTGATGCCGATCGCGCTCGCGGTGGGCGCCGACGCCGGGATCAGCGTCCAGACGATGCTCATGACCGTCGCGGTCTCGGGCGCGGCCTCCCTGCTCACCCCGATCGCCACCCCGGCCAACATGATCGTCATGGGCCCCGGCGGCTACCGCTTCGGCGACTACTGGCGCCTGGGCAGCCTGACCATGGTGGCCTGGCTCGTGGTCGGCATGCTCCTGATCCCGGTGATCTGGGGCTACCGCTGACCGCAGCGTGACATGACGAGAGCGACGCGGCTCGCGCAGCACGCAAGCACACGTCGCTCTCGGTCTCGCGCGCCTGGAGGGACTCGAACCCCCAACCTTCTGATCCGTAGTCAGATGCTCTATCCATTGAGCTACAGGCGCAGGAACCCCCAAGAACCGCAGGGTCGAGGCATGAGGATACAGCCCACCGCCCGCGCGCCCAAACGGATAGCGGTGGTGTCACCCGACGGTGAGCAGAACCTCGCCACCAGGGGTGCGGATCTGGGCGCGCGGGCGGTCGGTGACGTCGAGGTCGACGACCAGCTCGCCGTGCTCGGCCTCTCCAGGCTCAGCACTCGTGGCGTAGACGTAGCGGGTGTTGGTCAGCTCCAGGGGGCGGGTGCGGGCGCGGGTCAGCCAGGGGTGGCGACGGCGCAGGCCGAAGAGGTCTTGGTACAGGCGGAACATCTGCTCGCCGGCACCGAGGTCGGGTGCGGCGGGGAAGGCCGGGCGCACGGCGTCGTCACCGCCCCAGGTGTCGGTCTTCACGCCGGTCCAGCCCAGCTCGTCACCGGCGTACACGGCCGGGACCCCGCCGACGGTGGCCAGCACGACGGCCGCGAGCGCTGCGGCCTCCGGCCCGACCTTGCTCGCGATGCGGGTGACGTCGTGGTTGCCGACGAAGGTGCTCGGGAGGAACGTGTCGAGCATCTCGCTGTGCCGGGCGAGCGCCCAGTCCAGCTCGAAGAAGTTGCGGTCGAGCAACGACGACCAGACCGCCTTCCACAGCTGGTACTGGGTGACGGAGTCCACCGTGCTGGCGGTGACGAGCTCTTGGTAGTCGCCGTGGATCACCTCAGCGAGGAACCAGACCTGCGGGTGACGCTCACGGACCCGGGGCAGCACGTCGGCCCAGAACCCCGGGTCGACCGCGTAGGCCGCGTCCAGGCGCCAGGCGTCCACACCTCGGGAGGTCCACCGGTCGAGGATGCCCACCGCCCAGTCCCGGACCTCGGGGTGGGTGTGGTCGAGCTCGACCAGGCCTTCGTGCCCCTCGAACACGCTCGGTCTGGGGCCTCCCGGGGCGTCCCAGTCGATACCGAGCCACGACGCGTACCGACCGTCGGGCCCTTCGGCGAGCGCCTGGACGACGAGCGGGTGGTCGGCCCCGACATGGTTGAAGACCCCGTCCAGGCAGACCCGGACCCCGCGCTCGTGGGCCGCGGCGATCAGCGCGTCCAGGTCGTCGTCGGTGCCCAGGCGCGGGTCGACGCGATGGTGGTCGAGCGTGTCGTAGCCGTGGGTGGACGAGGCGAACACCGGGCCCAGCAGCAGGCCGCTGGCGCCCAGGGCGACCAGGTGGTCCAACCAGGCGGTGAGCGCGCTCAGCCGGTGCTCGTCCGCCGCCTCGACGGCCCGGGCGGTCAGGTCGGGGCGGGCCTCGCCCGCCGGCCAGTCCCGGACGGGGGCACCGACGAACCCCAGCGGGTACACGTGCCACCAGATCGCGTGCTCGACCCAGCCCATCGGACCTCCTCGTGAGAGCGGCGCGAGCCGAGCATAGGTCAGCGGCGGGCGGCTCCGGCAGGGTCTGGAGGTGACACCGTCCCGGCGGGACGTCTTTCACCACTCCTTCGCCTGGGTGTCCTCACCGGGAGATCATGGGGCGATGAGCCCGCACCTGCCGATGAGCCACCTGTGCCGATGACCCCGCGCCTGCTGGCCACCGACCTCGACGGGACCTTGTTGCGTCCTGACGGCGAGGTCTCGGCGCGCACGGTCGCGGCGCTGGCCCGCGCGCAGGCCGCCGGGGTCGAAGTGGTGTTCGTCACCGCGCGGCCGCACCGCTGGCTGACCCCTCTTGCCGCGGTGGTCCACGAGCACGGCACAGCGATCTGCACCAACGGCGCGTCGGTGGTGGAGGTGGCGACGCAGACCGTCCTGGTCGAGCACGGGATGAGCGTCGAGACGGTCGTGGAGATCGCCGCGCGGCTGCGCTCCGACCTCGGCCCCGCGATCCGTCTCGCCACGGAGAGCGCCGCCGGGCTGGTCTACGAGCACGGGTTCATGCCGAGCCGCCCAGCAGAACCGGGCGACCCGTCGGTCGACCGGATCGAGCGAGCGCTGCCCGCCGCCACGCTGAAGCTGCTGGTGCACACCGAGGAGATATGGGCGGCCCGACGCCCCGAAGAGTTCACCGCCCGCGTCGCGGCGTGCACGGACGGCCTGGCCACCGCGACCTCGTCAGGCGTCGACGCGCTGGGAGAGATCGCCGCCCTCGGCGTCACCAAGGCCCGGACCCTCGCTGACTGGGCGGCCGCGCGCGGCATCGACCCGGACGACGTGTGGGCCGTCGGCGACGCCCCCAACGACCTGCCGATGCTGGCCTGGGCGAGCAGGTCCTTCGCCGTGGCCAACGCCCACCACACCGTCCTGGCCACCGTCGACGAGGTGCTCCCCCCCAACACCGACGACGGCGTAGCCACCCTCCTCGAGCGGTTGGCAGCGCCCTCGAGGTGAATCGCCAAGGGTCAAGGACTGAGGCGAGCCCCGCACAAGAACACACGAAGGCCAGGAATCAGCCGAGCGGGAACACCTCAAAGGGCAAACCCCTCAGCGTCAAGGTCGGGCTGACAGACCCTGCACAGACCATACGAAGGTCAGAGACCGACCGAGCGGGGGTTTCCGAGGGGGCAAGCCCCCTCGGCGGGTGCGGGGCTGGGCCCCGCACAGATGGCGAGAGCGACGCGGCTTGCGCGGTCCGCAAGCACACGTCGCTCTCGATCTCGCGGTAGCGGTGGGATTCGAACCCACGGTGGGCTCATCACCCACACACGCTTTCGAGGCGTGCTCCTTAGACCGCTCGGACACGCTACCGCCGCACACAGTACCCGAGGCGTGTCGAGCGAAACCAATCGGGCCTGGGGCCGCGGCGACGTCTGGCTCAGCGGCGACGGGTGACGAAGAAGTCGCGCAGCAGCGCGCCGCAGTCGTCCTCGCGGACGCCGCCGACGACCTCGGCCTGGTGCAGCGCTCGGCGGTCGCGCACCACGTCCCACACCGACCCGCAGGCTCCGGCCTTCTCGTCCCAGGCTCCGAGCACCAGCCGGGGGACCCGGGCCAGGATCATCGCGCCCGCGCAGGCCAGGCACGGTTCGAGGGTCACGACGAGGGTGCAGCCGTCGAGCCGCCACGCACCGAGCGTCGCTGCGGCCTCGCGGATCGCGAGCACCTCGGCGTGGGCTGTCGGGTCGCCGGTGGCCTCTCGGGCGTTGCGCCCAGACCCGACGACGCCCCCGTCCGGCCCGAGCACCACCGCACCGACCGGCACGTCTCCGGTGGTCAGCGCTGCCCGCGCCTCGGCCAGAGCGAGGCCCATCGTCTCGATCTCGCGCTCGCTCGCCCGCACCGCCCCATTCTGCCCCGGGGCGGGCGAGGAAGCCGTCACGCCTCGAAGGTCGCACGGGCAGGTGGTGCCGTTGCCAGCACCGTCTGGGCGCGCGCCCAGACGGTGCCACCTGCCCGCGCGACCTAAGGTGAGGGCATGCGCGTGCACGTCGCCCAGCATCCTCTGGTCGCTCACAAGCTCACGGTGCTGCGCGACCGGACGACCCCGTCACCGACGTTCCGTGCGCTGGTGGACGAGCTGGTCACGCTGCTCGCCTACGAGGCGACGCGACAGATCGCGGTGCGCGAGACGGCGATCGTCACCCCGGTCTGCCCGACGGTCGGCATGACGATCGCCTCTCCTCGCCCCCTGGTGGTCCCGGTGCTGCGTGCCGGGCTGGGCATGCTCGACGGGATGGCCCGTCTGCTGCCCACGGCGGAGGTCGGGTTCCTCGGGATGCGTCGCGACGAGGAGACGCTGGAGGCCGTCACCTACGCCCACCGCCTGCCCGACGACCTGTCTGGTCGCCAGTGCTTCTTGCTGGACCCGATGCTGGCCACGGGCGGCACCCTCGTCGCGGCGGTGGACTACCTGCTCGCCCGTGGTGCCAGGGACGTCACCGCGATCTGCCTGCTCGCGACCCCGGAGGGTCTGAGCGCGGTCGAACGGTCTGTGGGAGCACGTGCGGACGTGACGGTCGTCGTGGCCGCGGTCGACGAGGGCCTCGACGAGAACGCGTACATCGTGCCCGGGCTGGGGGACGCCGGGGATCGGCTGTACGGCGTCGTCGGAGACCTCGCGCCCGACCGGTCGCTGTAGGACCAGGCCTGCGCGGAGCCTGAGGCGCCGAGCGTCAGCGGCGCCCTCGCCGCTGGTCGGTCGACGTCATCGGGCCCAGGTCGTTCGTGCCTGGCCGGACGGTCGAGGCGCTCGGCCGCGCGGTCGAGCCATGAGACGCACCCGTCTGGGCCGGGGCCGAGACGACGCTCGAGGCGGTCCCGGTGTCGGCGTCGCCAGCCCTCGCCAGGACGCTGACCGTCCCGGAGGCGCCGGGCCTCGCTGTCAGACGCAGCGTGGCGCTGGTCGACGCACCTGCCGCCAGCTCCCCGAGGTCGCACTGCACCGTCGTCGTGGACGACGACGAGGTGGCCAGGGTCGAGGACGACGAGGCCGAGACGGCGCACGACCAGTCACCGTGGGCGGCCCCGTCCAGCGTGACGCCACGGGGAAGGCTCAGGCGCAGGCTGACCGGAGCGGAGTCGAGCTCGCCGGTGTTCGTCACCGTCACCGGGAGGTCGGTCGCGCCGCTCGAGGCGGACGCCACGACGCGGGACGGCAGCTCGAGGCTGAGCCTCGCCGGCTGGACCAGCGTGTAGGGGATCGTGATGGCGCCACCGGACCGGCTCGCCTGGGCCCGGACGGTGAGGTTCCCTGAGCCGGACGCGGCGGCCGGGTCGACGCGCAGCGTGAGGTCGAGCGGGGTGATCGAGCCGTGCCTGCCGGCCGTGCTGGTGCAGGCGAGCACGGCGCGGTGGTTGGTGACGCACCTCCAGCCCTCGGGCGACCGACCCACCTGCCGGACCCCACGGGGCAGGTCGACCAGCGCGGTGGCCCTGCCGGCCGTCATGCCGTCGAGGCTCGACACGTCGATGGTCAGGGGCCGGTCTCGGCCGGCGACCAGCAGCAGCGGCGGCGTCTGCGCGGGCGGCTGCGGCTGCACCACGATGCGCTCCGGGGCCGCTCTCACGGTCACCGGCACGGCGAGCACCTCGACCTCGTCCAGAGCAGCACCAGACAGCAGGATCTCGATCTCCCCGCTGTCGTCGGTGTAGGCCTCGGTGACCGTCACCTGCAGGTTGAGGGTGGAGGCGGTCTCAGGGTCGAGCCGCGACAGCGTGCACGTCGCCTCCTGGCTCGACGTCCCGACACAGCCCCACGAGGTGGAGCGCGGCAGCGAGTACCCGCCTGCCGCGACACCGCTGACGTCGACCGTGGCGTCGAACGTCATCCCGTCAGGCAGGTAGACGGTCGCCGTGAGGTCAGCGGCCGCGAGGTCACCGGTGTTCTGGACGGCGAGCCTCAGATCTTGCCCCGACCGACCGGCCTGCAGGTCGAGCACCGAGCCGGACCAGTCGATGGAGACCTCAGGCGCCAGCACGTCGTCGAGCGTGGCCCCCGGCTCCTCCTCCGAGGTCGGCTGGACGGAGGCCGAGGGCTCGGCGGGCGAGGCCTGGATGTCGAGCGGGGCCTGGCCGAACAGCTGGGTGACGACGACCACAGCCCCTGCGACGACGACCGCGGCAGCGGTGGCGGCAGCGGTCACCGCCGGAGGGATCGAGGCGACGAGCGTGGCCGCGCCGCTGGTGGTCGCGGTGAGGCCGACAGACGCACCTCCAGCGCCCGCGGTGACACCTGCCGCGCTCCCGGAGGTCGCACCGGCACCCGTCACGGAGCCGGCGGTGGACCACGACCCGAGCGCACCCGCTCCCGTCGCGGCGCCGACCGCCGAGGCCGCCCCGGCACCCGTCCAGGCCAGGGCCGACAGCCCGCCCCCGATCGGCAGGCTCTGCCCGAGGGCGCCGAGCCCGGCGATGCCGAGGACCAGCGGGGCGATGACCCCGCGCATCTCGTGGCTGACGTCACCGAGCTCGGCCAGCAGCGCGGTGCACCGGACGCACTCGTCGAGGTGGGCGGCGACCTTGCGGGAGGCTCGCGCGCCGAGCCCACCGCGCACGTAGGCGCCGAGGTTGTCGGCGGTCGGGCGGCAGCGCTCGTCGAGCGACCCGGCCAGGTGCTCGCTCAGGTACGCCTGCCGCAGCCCCTCGCGGGCACGGTAGGCGAGAGCCGCTGTCGAGTTGGCGCTCAGGCCCAGCAGCGGCGCGATCTGGGCCGGCGTCGCGCCCTCGACCTCGGAGTGCCACAGCACCAGCTGCCAGCGCTCGGGCAGCGACGCGAAGGCCTTGGCGACCACGCTGGACTCGAACCCGGCGAGCGCCGGCTCGTCGGCGCCAGCTGCCGGGACCCCGACCTCGAGCGTGGTCACGTCGTCGGTCGCGAGCACCCGTCGGCCCTGGGTGCGGTGCAGGGCGGCGACCCGGCGCACCACCGTGAACAGGTAGGCGCGGAAGGCCTCCGTCGGGCCCCGACCACGGCGCAGCGCGGAGTACACGGCGGTGAAGGCGTCAGCGACGACGTCCTCCGCGTCGGCTCCCGAGTCGGTGTACTGCCGGGCGACGACGAGCGCGGCGGCGGCCTGCCGGTCGTACAGAGACTCGAAGCACTGGGTGTCACCGCCCCGGAAGGCAGCAAGAAGCTCAGCGTCGCCCTGTCGCAGCCCCTCGATGGTCACGTCCGCCTGCTCTCCTTCTGGCACTGTGCCCATAGGGTGCCATATCGGACGCGCCGGGTGAACTACCTTTCGTACCTGACTTCGGTGCCGTCACAGATCGCGGCTGTGCCACTCTCTCTTACTGTGACGACCCGCCTGCCCGCTGAGGAGCCGACGGCTCTGCGCGAGCGCTGGCGTGCCGAGAGCCTCGACTCCGTCTGGTTGCGCCCGGGCGACTGGTACCACCCTGCCGTGGACCTGCTCGCCCAGGCGGTGGCCTCAGGCGCGCCAGCGCTGGACGAGGCTGAGAACCTGGGCCGGGCCCGGGCCGACGCGGGGGTCGGCATCGGCGAGGCCATCGACGACCTCACCTGCCTGTACCGGACGGTCGGGGCGAGCACGCCGCCGGTGGACGTGGTGCGCGCGCTGAGCGTCGGCTGGGCCGACGCTCAGGCGGGCGAGACGATGGACACGGGTGTGCTGGACCCCGAGACGGGCCTGCCCACGAGCGGCTACCTGCGTCAGCGTCTGGTGGAGCTGTACGGCGTGGCGCTGCGCCGCCGCATCGAGGCTCGCACCACGCACGCGCTGATCGTGGTCGACGTCGCGGTCGAGGAGGTGCCCCGCCTGCTTCGCGCGGCCCGTTCGGCGGCGGTCGGGGCGGCCTTGCGAGCCGTGTTCGGCGCCGGTCACCCGATGGCCACCCTGGGCGGTGGCGTGGCCTCGGTGCTCGTCTCGCGTGCGGCCGCCCCGGAGCGGCACAGCGAGCGGCTGCGGGCCGCGATCGAACGACGTGTCGCCCCGCTGGAGATCAGCGAGGCGACACGGTGCCCGGTGCGGATCTGGCAGGTGCTGCTGCCCGACACCCCCGAAGAGGCGGCGACGATGCTCCACCGGCTCGCCCGCCCGACAGGCTGAGAAGACCTCCGCCGGGCGCGGCGCGCCAGCAGACGGTCAGAAGTCCCAGTCGGAGTCTTCGGTGGTGACGGCCTTGCCGATGACGTAGGACGAGCCCGAGCCGGAGAAGAAGTCGTGGTTCTCGTCGGCGTTGGGGCTCAGCGCGGCGAGGATCGCCGGGTTCACGTCGGTCTCGTCGCGCGGGAACAGCGCCTCGTAGCCGAGGTTCATCAGGGCCTTGTTGGCGTTGTAGCGCAGGAACTTCTTCACGTCCTCGGTCAGGCCGAGCGCGTCGTAGAGGTCCTGGGTGTACTCGACCTCGTTGTCGTAGAGCTCGAAGAGCAGCTCGAACGTGTAGTCCTTGAGCTCTTGGCGCTTGGCCTCGTCGACCAGCTCCAGCCCCTTCTGGTACTTGTACCCGATGTAGTACCCGTGCACCGCCTCGTCACGGATGATGAGGCGGATGAGGTCAGCGGTGTTCGTGAGCTTCGCCCGCGACGCCCAGTACATCGGCGCGTAGAAGCCGGAGTAGAACAGGAACGACTCGAGCATGGTCGAGGCGACCTTGCGCTTCAGCGGCTCGTCGCCCCGGTAGTACTGGAGGATGATCTCGGCCTTGCGCTGCAGGTTCGGGTTCTCCTCGCTCCACCGGAACGCCTCGTCGATCTCCGGGGTGGAGATCAGCGTGGAGAAGATGGACGAGTAGCTCTTCGCGTGCACCGACTCCATGAACGCGATGTTCGTGTAGACGGCCTCCTCGTGCGTGGTCAGCGCGTCGGGGATGAGCGACACCGCGCCGACGGTCCCCTGGATGGTGTCCAGCAGCGTCAGCCCGGTGAACACCCGGGTGGTCATGAGCTTCTCGGCCTCGGTGAGCGTGGCCCAGGACTGGATGTCGTTGGACACCGGCACCTTCTCCGGCAACCAGAAGTTCGCGGTCAGACGGTCCCAGACCTCCAGGTCCTTCTCGTCCTCCAGCCGGTTCCAGTTGATCGCCTGGACCCGGTCCACCAGCTTCAGCTTAGGCTGAATCACAGCCCGACCTCCTTGATGAGATGAGAAACACGAGGGGCGACGTCACAGACCAACCCGACCACCTACCCAACCCCCAAGACCCTCCCCCAGACGAGGTGGCGGGTCACCACGGAACGGGTGGGAGGGGGCGCCGACTCCGGTGTGGTGGGCATCAAAGACTCGCCGCAGGCGAGTCCGGGCAGAGGCGGCGCCCCCTCCCACCCACCCACTCACAACATGCACGACACACACCCCGCCACCTCGGTCCCCTCCAGCGCCATCTGCCGGAGACGGACGTAGTAGATCGTCTTGATGCCCTTCTTCCAGGCGTAGATCTGCGCCCGGTTGAGGTCGCGCGTGGTCGCGGTGTCGGAGAAGAACAGCGTCAGCGACAGCCCCTGGTCCACGTGCTGGGTGGCCTCGGCGTAGGTGTCGATGATCTTCTCGTAGCCGATCTCGTAGGCGTCGGCGTAGAACTCGAGGTTGTCGTTGTCCATGAAGGGCGCCGGGTAGTAGACCCGGCCGATCTTGCCCTCCTTGCGGATCTCGATCTTCGACGCGATCGGGTGGATCGAGCTGGTCGAGTGGTTGATGTACGAGATCGAGCCCGTCGGCGGCACGGCCTGAAGGTTCTGGTTGTACATGCCGTGCGCGGCGACGTCGGCGGCCAGCGCGCGCCAGTCCTCGACGGTCGGGACACGGACGCCCGCGTCGGCGAACAGCTCACCGACGCGCTCGGTGCGCGGGGCCCACTCCTTCTCGACGTACTTGGTGAAGTACTCCCCCGAGGCGTACGTGGAGTCCTCGAAGCCGAGGAAGGACTGCCCGCGCTCCTTGGCGAGCAGGTTCGAGGCCCTGATCGCGTGGTAGGCCACGGTGCAGAAGTAGATGTTGGTGAAGTCCAGCGCCTCGTCGGAGCCGTAGTGGATGCGCTCACGGGCCAGGTAGCCGTGCAGGTTCATCTGACCCAGGCCGATCGCGTGGCCGGCCTCGTTGCCGCGCTTGATGCTGGGCACCGACTCGATGGACGTCTGGTCGGCCACGGCGGTGAGCGCGCGGATCGCGGTCTCGACGGTGCGTCCCAGGTCGCCCCCGTCCATCGCCATGGCGATGTTCAGCGAGCCCAGGTTGCAGGAGATGTCGCGGCCGACGGTCTCGTACGAGAGGTCCTCGTGGTAGGTCGAGGGCGTGGCGACCTGGAGGATCTCCGAGCACAGGTTCGACATGGTGATCTTGCCCTTGATCGGGTTGGCCCGGTTCACCGTGTCTTCGAACATGACGTAGGGGTAGCCCGACTCGAACTGGATCTCGGCCAGCCGCTGGAAGAACTCGCGGGCGTCGATGCGCGTCTTGCGGATGCGGGCGTCGTCCACCATCTCGTGGTATCGCTCGGTCACGTCGATGTCGGCGAACGGCACCCCGTAGACGCGCTCGACGTCGTAGGGGCTGAACAGGTACATCGGCTCGTTCTTGCGGGCCAGCTCGAACGTGATGTCCGGGATGACGACGCCGAGGCTCAGCGTCTTGATCCTGATCTTCTCGTCGGCGTTCTCGCGCTTGGTGTCCAGGAACCGGTAGATGTCCGGGTGGTGGGCGTGCAGGTAGACCGCGCCCGCACCCTGCCGGGCACCGAGCTGGTTGGCGTAGGAGAACGAGTCCTCGAGCAGCTTCATCACGGGGATGACGCCCGAGCTCTGGTTCTCGATGTGCTTGATGGGCGCGCCGTGCTCACGCAGGTTCGACAGCAGCAGCGCCACACCCCCGCCGCGCTTGGACAGCTGGAGGGAGGAGTTGATGCCGCGCGCGATGGACTCCATGTTGTCCTCGATGCGCAGCAGGAAGCAGGAGACCGGCTCGCCCCGCTGAGCCTTGCCCAGGTTGAGGAACGTCGGCGTGGCCGGCTGGAACCGCCCGGAGACGATCTCGTCGATCAGGTGCAGGGCGAACTGCTCGTCACCGTCGGCCAGGGCGAGCGAGACCATGGTGACGCGATCCTCGAAGCGCTCCAGGTACCGCTTGCCGTCGAACGTCTTCAGCGTGTAGCTGGTGTAGTACTTGAAGGCGCCGAGGAAGGTCGAGAAGCGGAACTTCTTCGAGTACGCGAACTTGAACGCCTGGCGCACGAACTCCCGGCTGTACCGCTCCAGGACAGCGGCGTCGTAGTACTGGTGCTCGACCAGGTAGTCGAGCTTTTCGGCCAGGTCGTGGAAGAAGACGGTGTTCTGGTTGACGTGCTGCAAGAAGTACTGCCGGGCTGCCTCACGGTCGGCGTGGAGCTGGATGTTCCCGTCGGCGTCGTAGAGGTTGAGCATCGCGTTGAGCGCGTGATAGTCCAGCTCGGCCTGCTCGCTGCGAGGCTCGATGGTGGTGGTCATAGGGTTCTCGTCCTCGTCTGGGGCACTGTCTCGTCTGGGGCGCTGCGGGTATCTCGGCGCCCTGCTCAGGTCGTGTCGGTCATGCGAGAGGCCCAGACGCCGTGGCGCTGGGCCTCTCGGGTAGGTGCCAGCCGGGCCGGCACGGTGCTGTCCTGGCGCCGGCCCGGGGCGACTGCGGTCCGCGGCCCAGGCCTCGTGCCCAGGCTCGGCGGACGTCTCAGGCGACGGAGGACTGCGCCATCCTCGTCGCGACGGCTGCGATCTTGTCGGGCCGGTAGCCGGACCAGTGCTCACCACCGGCCACCACGACCGGGGCCTGGAGGTGCCCGAGCGACATCACGTAGTCGCGCGCGTCGGCGTCCTCAGCGATGTCCACGACGGTGTACTCGTGGCCTGCCTTGTCGAAGGCGCGGTAGGTCGCCGTGCACTGCACGCACGACGGCTTGCTGTAGACGGTGATCGTCATGATGGTCTCCTCTACCTCTGCGCCTCGCGCCTGTCCGGTCGTCCCGTCCGGCGCGCGCTGTCGTCTTCAGTCTGTCGTCTCGATCCGCCTGCTCGCCGCCGCCGGATCACTTGGTGACGATCTGGCGGCGACGACTGGCGCAACACTACACCTAGTGGCCCAGCGGGCAACCCACCCCTAGGTGTTGTGCTTACACCGGTGTGTTTTCACCCTGTGGATCGCGCGCTCCGACGCTGGGGACCGCGCACGGCTCGCGACCAGCGAGGACGTCGATCCACCGTCGAGACCGTCCACAAGGAGCACGCCGACACACCGTCGCCGCACCGACGACCCCTGCGTGTCGTCCACAGGTCGACCCACAGGCACCGCGTCGGTCAGACCCCCGACACCGAGGCGGTGACACCCTCCCGGGAGGCGACAGCCATGTACAGCACCTCGGTGATCTCCGGGCCGACGAGCTCGTAGCGGTCCAGCAGGGCGTCGCGCAGAGCCTCGACCAGGTCGCGGTTCTCGGCCAGGAGGACGCGGACCGCGTCGCGGGCCTCGGCGAGCACCTGCTCGAGCTGGTCGCGGGCGGCGGTGTCACCGACGACCGCCTCGACGATGTCCTTGCCCGTCGCGGCCAGGGAGACCAACGAGCCGGTCATGCCCGCGGCCCCGACCATCTGGGACGCCAGGCGGGTGGCAGCGGCCAGGTCCGAGGCGGGTCCGGTCGACGTGTCGCCGAAGAACAGCTCCTCGGCGCACCAGCCCCCCATGGAGATCTGGATCAGGGCACGCAGCTCGGCCGACGAGCGGGTGTAGACGTCCTCGGGGTCGTCGTGGGCGAGCAGCCCGAGCGACGAGCCGCGCTTGACGATCGTGACCACCTCGAGCACCCGATGAGGGGCCACCAGGTGAGCCGTGACCGCGTGCCCGGCCTCGTGGGTCGCGATGAGCGCCTGCTCGGCGCGGGTGTAGGTGACCGGCTGGCCCAGACCGACCATCTCTGTGATCCGAGCCTTCTCCACGTCGGCGTAGCTCATCGCCTCCGCCCCTCGACGCATCGCGTTGATGAGCGCCTCGTCCAGCACGTGCTCGATCATCACCGGCGTCCAGCCGTTGGTGGCCGCGGCCACCCGGTCTCGGACAGCCGAGGAGTCCAGCTCGGGGTCGTGGGCGCGCCTGGCCAGGAAGTGGTCCACCAGGGCGCGGCGGCCGTGCACGTCAGGCTCGGGGAAGGTCAGACGCCGGTCGAACCGCCCGGGGCGCAGCAGGGCCGGGTCTAGCGCGTCGGCACGGTTGGTCGCCGCGATGAGCATCAGCGGCGCCCGGGCGGGCTTGCGCATCGGGATCTGGCGGTGCGCGGGGAGCATCAGGTTGACCGCCGAGCGGAACCGGTTGCGCAGCTTGTCGGCACCCAGAGGCTCGTCGAAAGACTGCATCTGCACGAGCAGCTCGTTGAGCACCCCACCGGTCCCCTCGGAGACCGCCCGGTCGACGGACGGGCCGCGACGCACCAGGGTGCCGTCGGAGCGCAGCCTCGCGGGCATGAAGGCGCGGGCCATCGCGATGGCGTCGATCTCCTCGATGAACCCGATCGCGCCGCCCTCCTTGGCGGCGGCCTTGCGCAGGGCACGGAAGTAGGCCCGGATCTTGCGAGCGGTCGCTCCGTAGTACATGGACTGGAACGACGTGGCCGAGACGAACAGGAACGGCACCCCGGCCTCGGCGGCCATGGCCTTGGCGGTCAGCGTCTTGCCGGTGCCCGGGGGCCCCTCGAACAGCAGACCGCGACGCGGGCGCCCGCCGGTCTGCTCGGCGAACGTGCGGTGCGCCCAGAACAGGTCCAGAGAGCGGCGCACGTCCTCGATGATCGGGTCGATGCCGATCACCTCGTCCAGACGCACGTCCACCTGCTCAGGCCGGTAGGTGAGGTGGGGCGAGCGTCCTGAGCCGATCTGCGTGCCGACGATCAGCAGCAGCAGCGCGGTGAAGAACAGGATCGGGACGAGGATGAACGTGTCGATCTCGGGCATCGCCGGCAGCACCGGCTGCCCGAGCGCCTGGCGGGCCACCACCCACACCTGGACGGCGACCAGCACCACGAGCAGCCGGACGAGCCGGCGTCGTCGGGCCTGCTCCCGGTCACGGGCGATGTCGTGCTCAGGTGCTCTGCGCGCCACGATCCAGCCTCTCGGTCAGCCTCCTGCACGTCGCGTGCAGAGCAGCACCGTCTCAGCCCACGACAAACCCGGACAACCCAGACCATCCCGGCTCACTCGAACAGCCCACGTGATCTACGTCACACCTCGCTCTGTGGCGCGACGTCATCACCGGGCGTGAGCCTGGTCGTCAGGCACCCGCGCCTGGCGAGAGGGCCAGGGCGAAGGAGTCAGCGCGAAAGGTTCAGCACGAAAGGTTCAGCGCGAAGGGCTCAGGGCGACAGGCGGCGGATCAGCTGACGGGGACGCCAGGGGACGAGCGCCGAGCTGTGCGTGCGCGCCCGGGGGCGGACGGCCTCGACGTCACCGGTGGCCGAGGCGGAGAACACCCTCCCCGCCGGGTCGAGCAGCTCACGCAGGGAGAACAGCTGGCGGTGCAGCGTCCGGACCTCGTCCTCCAGCGCCAGGATGCGCTTGATCCCCGCGAGGTTGATGCCCTCGTCCTGAGACAGGCGCTGGATCTCACGCAGCGTGGCGACGTCTCGCAACGAGTAGCGGCGGCCTCGGCCTCGGCTGCGACCTGGGGAGACCAGGCCGAGCCGGTCGTACTGACGCAGCGTCTGCGGGTGCATCCCGGCCATCTGTGCGGCGACCGAGATGACGAACATCGGGGCGTCCTCGTCCATCGCTGCACCTCCTCACATCGTCGTCAGACCGCGCTCACGTTCGCGCGGCGGCGTACAGATCAGCTCGCGGGTTGTCCCCCGAGGTCGCGATCCCGAACGCCTGCACGGCCTCCTTGGCCGCCGGCGTGAGCTTCTGCGGCACCACCACCTGCACGGCGATCAGCAGGTCACCGGTGCCCTGCGGCGTGGCGACCCCCTTGCCCTTGACCCGCAGGTTGCGGCCCGACGGGGTGCCCGGGGGCACCTTCACCTTGACCGTGCCCGCGTCGAGGGTCGGCACCTCGATGGTCGCGCCGAGCGCGGCCTCGTCGAACGCGACCGGGACGGTCACCCGCAGGTTGCGGCCCTCGAGGCTGAACACCGGGTGCGGCTCCACACGCACCTCGATCACCAGGTCACCCGCGGGCGCGCCGTGCTCGCCAGGGCGGCCCTTGCCGCGCAGCCGGATCTTCTGCCCGTCGCTGACCCCCGCCGGGAGACGGGCGTTGACGGTGCGGCCCTCGACCACCAGCGACACCGTCGACCCCTCGGCCGCGGTGCGGAACGGCACCGAGGTGGACGCGGTCAGGTCAGCGCCTCGTTGCGGGGAACGCTGGCCGAAGGCACCGCTGAACAGCCCCCCGAAGAGGTCCTCGAACCCGCCACCGCCCGGAGGGGCGGGGCTGGGGCCACCGGCGCCGGAGGAGTACCGGACCCGAGCGCCCGGGCCGAACATGCCGCCCAGCACGTCCTCGAACCCGCCACCGCCGCCCGGGCCACCGCCGGCGGTGAACCTGGCCCCACCACCGAGCGCGCGCAGCTGGTCGTACTGGCGGCGCTGCTCGGGGTCAGACAGCACGGCGTACGCCTCACCGATGTCCTTGAACCGCTCCTCAGCCTGCGGGTCGCCCTGGTTCTGGTCCGGGTGCAGCTCACGGGCCTTCTTGCGGTACGCCTTCTTGATCGTCGCGGCGTCGGCGCCCTTGGGGACGCCGAGCATGGCGTAGAAGTCCTTGGCCAACCAGTCCTGACCGGTCACGGCGCCTCCCTCCTCGTCATCGTCTGCCGGTGCTGCCGGTGGGCCGCGCTGCGCGGCCCACCGGCACGGTCACCGGCCGTCGCCGGCCTCAGGTTCGACAACGGCGACGCGGGCGGCCCGCAGCACCCGCTCACCGGCCATGTAGCCCGGTTGCAGCACCTGCTGCACCGTCGGCTCGGTCGCATCCGTGGAGTGCCCGTGCATCAGAGCCTCGTGCACCGCCGGGTCGAACGGGTCGCCGGCCGCGCCGTAGCGGACCACCCCGAAATGCTCGAGGATCTGCTCGAGCTTCTCCGCGATGGAGCCGAACGGACCGGTCAGGTCGCCGTGCTGACGAGCCAGCTCGATGTCGTCCAGCACCGGGATCAGCCCCTCGGCCAACCCCTCGACGCCCCGGGCGAACGCCGCCCGCTCCTCGTTCTTCGACCGCTTCACATAGGCCGAGTACTGGTTCTGGAGGTTGACGTAGTCGGCGCTGACCCGCTGGAGCTGGTCGAGGCGTTCGGCGGCCAGCCGCTCGGCCTCGCCCGGCTCGGCCTCACCCGCGTCGACGGTCTCGGACGAGGCCGGGTCGCGGACCTCGCCGGTCTCCGGGTCGATCTTGCGCCGGTCCACGATCCGAGGCTCCTCGCCGCCCGGGTCGCCCGAGGAGGCCGTCACTTGCGCTCGTCCTCGTCATCGACGATCTCGGCGTCGACCACGTCGTCGTCGGACGACGCGGGCGCGTCACCGGCCGGGGCGTCCTGCGCCGCGTCCGGCTGGGCGTACACCGCCTGGCCGATCTTCTGGCTGGCCAGCGTCAGCGCCGCGTGCTTGGCCTTGACGGCCGCGACGTCGGTGCCCTCGAGCGCCTTCTTGAGCTCGTCGACCGTGGTCTGCACCTCGGTCTTCACGTCGTCGGGCAGCTTGTCGGCGTTGTCAGCGAGCGCCTTCTCCGTCGAGTAGAGAGCCTGCTCGGCGACGTTGCGGGTCTCCTGCTCCTCGCGGCGCTCCTTGTCCTCGGCCGCGTGAGCCTCGGCCTCCTTGACCATCCGGTCGATCTCGTCCTTCGGCAGCGCGGAGCCGCCGGTGATGGTCATCGACTGCTCCTTGCCGGTGCCACGGTCCTTGGCGGAGACGTGCACGATACCGTTGGCGTCGATGTCGAAGGTGACCTCGACCTGCGGGACGCCGCGCGGGGCGGGGGCGATCCCGGTCAGCTCGAAGGTGCCCAGCGGCTTGTTGTCGCGCGCGAACTCGCGCTCGCCCTGGAACACCTGGATGAGCACCGACGGCTGGTTGTCCTCGGCGGTGGAGAAGATCTCCGAGCGCTTGGTCGGGATGGCCGTGTTGCGCTCGATCAGCTTGGTCATCACCCCGCCCTTGGTCTCGATGCCCAGCGACAGCGGGGTGACGTCGATGAGCAGGACGTCCTTGCGGTCGCCCTTCATCACACCGGCCTGGAGCGCGGCGCCGACCGCGACCACCTCGTCGGGGTTGACGGACTTGTTCGGCTCCTTGCCGCCGGTGAGCTCCTTGACCAGCTCGGTCACCGCGGGCATCCGAGTCGAGCCGCCGACCAGCACGATGTGGTCGATGTCGGAGACCGAGATGCCGGCGTCGCGGATCACCGAGGCGAACGGAGCGCGGGTGCGGTCCAGGAGATCCCTGGTCATCTCCTGGAACTGGGCCCTGGTGAGCTTGGCGTCCAGGTGGATCGGGCCGTTCTCGCTCATGCCCAGGTACTGCAGGGAGATGTTGGTGGTGGTCGCTGAGGAGAGCTCCTTCTTGGCCTGCTCGGCGGCCTCGCGCAGCCGCTGGAGGGCGACCTTGTCCTTCGACAGGTCCTGGCCGTAGCCGTTCTTCACCTCGGTGACCAGGTAGTCGACGACCTTGTTGTCCCAGTCGTCGCCACCCAGGTGGTTGTCGCCGGAGGTGGCGCGCACCTCGATGGTGGAGAAACCGTCGTCGTCCTTGCCGACCTCCAGCAGGGACACGTCGAACGTGCCACCGCCCAGGTCGAAGACGAGGATCAGCTCGTCCTCCTTGCCGCGCTCCAGCCCGTAGGCGAGCGCCGCGGCGGTCGGCTCGTTGATGATGCGCAGCACGTTGAGCCCGGCGATGGTGCCGGCGTCCTTGGTGGCCTGGCGCTGGGAGTCGTTGAAGTACGCCGGGACGGTGATGACGGCCTCGGTGATCGTCTCCCCCAGGAACGCCTCGGCGTCGCGCTTGAGCTTGCCGAGCACGCGGGCGCTGATCTCCTGCGCGGTGTAGGTCTTGCCGTCGATCTCGGGGCTCTTCCAGTCCGAGCCCATGTGCCGCTTGACCGAGGTGATCGTGCGGTCGACGTTGGTCACCGCCTGGCGCTTGGCGATCTCGCCGACGAGCACCTCGCCGGTCTTGGAGAACGCGACCACCGACGGGGTGGTGCGCGCACCCTCGGCGTTCGCGATGACGGTGGGCTCGCCACCCTCCAGCGTCGCGACGACGGAGTTGGTGGTCCCGAGGTCGATCCCGACGACTCGTGCCATGTGCCTTGCCTTCCTTCCGGGGTCCGACCCCCTGGTGTCTCTGTCTCGCGCGGAGCCTTGAGCCCGCCCGGCTCAAGTCTGCCTCGACATCCCAGCCGAGGCAACCCCAGAGCCAGACGAAGCTGAGCCCACCAGACTCAACCGCGACCGAGACGTCGTTGTTCCCGCTGCTCGAGGAAAAACCTGCCCGTGTCTGAGGTGCGTGCGACGATCGCGGCGTGCAGACCGCCCCCACCCTGGTGGACCCCGCTGTGGCGTGTGGGTGCGACATGGAGGGGGCGCTGGTCTGGCGGCTGGGGCTCTTGAACGACGCCGAGCACCTGGTGCTGCCTGACCTGTCGTGCGACGCGGTGCGGAGCGACGATCCGTCGAGCGCCCAGAAGACAGCGAGCTCTTCATGAGCCACGTCTTCGTCGACGAATCGACGGCTCGCGACTACCTGATGGCTGCGGCGCTGGTAGACCCTCAGGGCTTAGACCGTGCCCGGCGCGCGATCCGGGCACTGAGGATGCCAGGCCAGCCACGTCTGCACATGAAGAAGGAGAGCGACCGGCGAAGAAGATTGATCCTGACTTCGGTCGCAGAGCTAGCCCCGAAGGTCACGATCTATCGAGCGGGAACCTCATATCGCACCGAGCTCGAACGACGTGAACGATGCCTACGAGCCTTGGTCGCTGACATCGCCCGCAACGGACACACCCACCTGTACCTGGAGCGCGACGCGAGTCTGGTGCGCCGGGATCGACAGCAGCTGATCGAGGCCACCCGGATGGTCGGGTACGCCGACCGGCTCCGCTACCAGCACGAGTCTGCGACCTCAGAGCCCCTGCTCGCGATCCCGGATGCGGTCGCATGGGCCTGGGCAAAGGGCGGTGAGTGGAGGAGGCGCTGTGAGCAGGTGGTCGTCGACGTGATCGATGTGTAGCCAGGAAGCGCGAAGCCCGAGCGCCACGACCATTCCGGACGGGTCTCGGGCTCACTTCCCGAAGCTCAGCGCAACGGGCCTCCTCAGTGTACGCCGGGCACCTCAGCACCTTCAATACCTGTAGACCAGAACGGTGATGGCCGCCTCGGCGTCTGGAGAAGAACCTTCCTGTGTCTGAGGTGCGTGCGACGATCGCGGCGTGAAGACCGCCCCCACCCTGGTGGACCCTGCTGTGGCGCAGGGGCGCGACATGGCGCTGGCAGGGGCGGTGGTCTGGCGGCTGGAGCTCTTGAGCGACGCGGAGCACCTGGTGCTGCCTGACCTGTCGTGCGACGTGGTGTGGGACGGGACGTCACCGGTCGCCGTACCCCGGACCACCTCCCGCCTGGTGATGCCCGCGCACCGGGGCGAGGTCGCCGCCGGTCTGCGGCTGCCTGCTGGAGCCACCAGGGTCACCGTCGACCCGACGTGGCCCGGGTGGCACCTGGACGACCCTCGTGACCTCGCTGAACGTGTCGACCGACTGGTCAGGGCCGTCGAGGCCAGGGCTGTGCGCTGGCAGGTCGACACCGGCCGTGACCGTCTGCTGAGCCTGCTCGACCAGCCCGGGGTGCGGCTGCGGGACGTGACGGCAGCCACCGGCTGGTCGGAGAGCACCGTCCGCAGGGTCTGCCACGAGTGGTTCGGGGTCTCGCCGGGCACGGTCGCGCAGGTGCTGCGGCTGTGGAGGTTCGCCCAAGCCGTGGCGAGCACGTCGCTGTCGGACGCCGCCTACGACGCGGGCTTCGCTGACCAGCAGCACGCCAGCCGTGGCGTCCGAGCGCTGGCAGGGCTGCAACCGTCCGAGCTGGCCACCTGGGCGTCGGCGGCCCGCTGACCGGATCGTCCACGACGCACCGGCACGAGGCGTCGAGCATGGCACCACCTGATCCCGATGAACGGAGCGACCTGTGCGACTCGGCTACACCATCGTCTACGTCCCTGACGTCCCCGCGGCCCTGGACTTCTACGTCCGCGCCTTCGGCATGGAGATCGGGTTCCTCCATGAGTCCGGTCAGTTCGGCACGCTGGCGACCGGCGAGACCACGCTCGCCTTCACCAGCCACGAGCTCGGAGCCGAGGCCGTGCCGCCGTACACCCCGCTCGACCCCGATCAGCCCCCAGCCGGGTTCGAGGTGACTCTGATCAGCGACGACGTGGACGGCTCGTTCCGTCGCGCGGTCGACGCCGGGGCACGACCACTGACCGAACCGCACGACGAACCTTGGGGTCAGCGCGCCTCCTACGTGCGCGACCCGTTCGGGACGCTGGTCGGCATCGCCTCACCCATGTCCACCTGACGGGCCTGTGCACCAGAGCGCGACGTGAGAACCGACGTGTGCCGCCGGGCGCTGAGCATCCGGCGGCACACGTCGTCTCGGCGGGCGGGGGTGAGGAGGTCGCACCCGCCGAGACGTTCAGACGGTGAACCTGCGCATCTCGTCAGCGGTCCGGGTGGCGCCCGCGAACATCTCCTGGGCGTTCGAGACCACCTCTTCGGCGTCCTTCATCGAGGAGGCGGCGATGGTCGCCACCGTGATGATGCTGTGCGCGATCTGCGACGTGCCCGTGGCAGCCTCTGCGACGTTGCGGCTCATCTCCGAGGTGGTCACCGTCTGCTCTTCCACCGCAGCGGCGATGGTCGCCGAGTAGTCGTTGATCTGCTCGATGATCGAGGAGATCCTTCCGATCGCCTCCACAGCACCACCGGTGTCGGACTGGATCGCCTCGATACGCCGAGCGATGTCCTCGGTCGCCTTCGCCGTCTCCTGAGCCAGGTCCTTCACCTCACCAGCCACCACCGCGAAGCCCTTGCCAGCATCACCGGCACGAGCAGCCTCGATCGTCGCGTTCAACGCCAGCAGGTTCGTCTGCTCAGCGATCGACGGCACACCGCCACGGAGGGAGCTCCCGAGGCCCGTCGGTCGAGGTCGGCCAGCACGAGCCCGGCCCTGCCCGCGGACGCCTGACCCCGACGCCTCGGCCAGCGAGGCGGACGCGCTGGCCAGGTTCCTGGTGGTCGCGACCGTCCCGAGGGTGCTCGCAGAGCCGAGACGCCTGGGTGGCAGCGCTCGGCGCTGCCACCCAGGCGTCGAGGTCAGGAGAGCGCGAAGAACACCGGCTTGCTGGAGAAGCTGAACGACTCCTCGACCGACCAGGAACCCCCGTCGATGGCTGCCGTGGGCACCGAGAGGCAGACGTTCGCGGCGGACGAGGCACCGGCGTACATCTCCCCGACGTCCATCAGACGCGGAGAGGGGATGACGCCGCAGCCGTCGTCGGTCCCCGAGCTGTAGGTGTTGCCGTCCGACCCGACGAACTTGATGCTCAGGCTGACCCACGGGGTTGCCGAGTCCTCACCGTCGTACGCGAACGACACCTCGGTCATGATGAACTGGCGCCCCTCCTCGGGCGGGTCGTTGTACGAGTTCTCCGCGAGGACGACGTCGGCGGCGTCCAGCGTGGTCGGCGCCAGGGTGATGGTCCAGTCACCGACCTCCGCCGACGTCCCGGCCGGCACAGGGTTGGCCCTGGTGCCGGTCTGGGCGCTCGTCGACGTGTCACCGTTGCTGCCGGACGAGCCGCCCGCCTCGTCATCGGTGCCGCAGGCCGTCAAGGTCATCGCCCCGCTGAGCGTGACGATCGCGGCGGCCGCGACGACGGCCCGGCGGCGGCGCCTCGGCGCTGGACGGGTGGACAGGACAGGCTGGGTAGACATCGGCATCTCCGTTCGTGCTGGTCCGGCCTGATGCCGGGCGCCTGGTCTGGACGCGCGGGCCACTCTTCCGGGCTCGCCTCCGTCGGCGCATCGTCCGACCGGTCAGTCGCTGCTGGCCGATCGAACGACAGACCAGCGGCGCACGATCCCCTCTCTGGCTGACCCGACGCGGCTCCGCGCGCAATACGCTCGCCTCGTGGACATCGGAGCACACCCGGCGCCGGAGGAGCGTCGACGACCAGGCGCACCACAGGTACCCGTCGGCGCTCCTGGCAGCCCTTGGCCAGGGCTCAGTGCCGCCGGGCCGCTCCCGCGCACCTCGGTGACGCCCGGTGACCCAGCGACCAGCGGCCCGCTGCCGCGTTGGCGCTGGCGGTATGTCGGCGACGTCGCTCTCCTGGTGACCTGCTTGATCTCCACCACGTTCACGATCGTGTTCGCCACCACCTCCCTCCCCGAGGACTCCCCGTGGGTATGGGTCTACATGCTCGTCTTCTGGCCGCTCGCTCTCGTGCTCGACGGAGCGGTGCTGCTGCGCCGCGGCCGCCCGCTCCTGGCGTCTTTGATCGCCTGCACCAGTGCGCTGCTGCTGCCGATCGACGCGCTGGCCGCCCTGATCGTGCTGCCGTGGGTGATCGCTCGCTGCCGACCTCGGGCCGCGTGGGGTGCCGCGGTGCTCACAGCCCTGGCCACCCTCGCCACGCTCACCCGGGACTGGGACCGTGGGTCGGAGGCGATGCTCACCCTCGGCAAGACCGCCTCTGGTGACCCTCTGCCGTTCCCTGTCCTCGGGTTCGTCACCATCGGGGTCTTGGCCCTCGGGGTCGCCGTGGTGACAGGCGTGGTGCGCCGCCTGCGGCTGGCCCAGCGCGAGCAGCAGCGCGCCGTCGAGAACCTGCGCTCTGAGCTGTCGTCGGAGACCATCCGGCAGGACGAGCGTGACCTGATCGCCCGGGAGCTGCACGACAGCGTGGCCCACCACCTGTCGCTGGTCGCGCTGCGCGCCTCCGCGCTGGAGGTCACCTCGTCTCACGAGGCCAAGGAGACCGCCCGGTCGGTACGCGCCACGGCCCACGACGCGCTGGAGGAGATGCGCGATCTCATCGGCGGTCTGCGGCAGGGTCATCTGACCCCCGGACCGGCCCCGGGACGGACCCTGGTAGACCTCCCGACCCTGATCGACTCCGTGCGGGCGGGCGGCACGGGCATCGACGCGATCGTCTACGTGTCCGGCCCCGACACCGCACCGCGAGCGCTGGCTCAGGTCGTGTACCGGATCGTCCAGGAGTCGCTGACCAACGCGATCAAGCACGCGCCAGGAGCCCGGATCGACCTAGACCTACGAGCGGCACCTGGTTTCGGGGTGCGGCTGCGCGTGCGCAACCCTGTGCCCGACAGCGGCCCGCCGGGGGGCCCCGGAGAGTCAGGGGCGGGGACGCTGCCAGGTTCTGGGACGGGGCTGGTCGGGATGCGCGAGCGGGCGGCATCTGTCGGTGGTGTCGTCGAGCACGGCCCGGTGTCCGAGGACGGCGCACCCCGCTGCTGGCAGGTGGCGGCCCACCTGCCGTGGCCTGTCGACGAGCCCGGGTAGCTATCATCGGGGCGTGCCCCGGGTGCTGATCGTGGACGACGACGCTCTGGTGCGTTCGCTGCTGCGCACGATCCTGACCCAGCAGGGTCTGGACGTCGTCGGGGACGCCTGCGACGGGGACGAGGTCGTGGCCGCCGTCCAGGCGCACCACCCGGACGTGGTGCTCATGGACCTGCGGATGTCCCGCATGTCGGGCATCGAGGCGACGGCCGCGCTGCGACGGCTCCCCGACCCGCCGGCGGTCATCGTCCTGACCTCGCTCGACACCCGCGACACGGTGCTCACGGCGTTGCACCACGGTGCGCGCGGCTACCTCAGCAAGGACGCCGACCCCGAGGAGATCGCGGCAGCGGTGCGGCGGGTGGCCGACGGCGGCACCTGCCTCTCCGACCGTGCCATGGGAGTCGTGGTGGACCATGTCGGCGCCGACGAGGACGGCCGCCGCCGGGCCGACGCTCTGGCCCGGCTACGGGTGCTGACCGAGACGGAGCGGGAGATCGCCGTCGCTGCCTCTGCCGGCCTGTCGAACGCGGAGATCGCCGCCCAGACCTTTCGCAGCGAGGCGACCGTCAAGACGCACCTGTCCCGGGCGATGACCAAGCTCGGGCTGGAGAACCGGGTCCAGCTCGCGACGCTGGTGGATCGCGCCGGGCTCTCCCAGCCCTGACCTGACGGATGCTTCAGAGGATGTCTCGGCCGGAGAGCACCCGGAACGAGACGGCGCCCGGGATGATCGGCACCCAGAACGTCGCGAGCCGGTAGAGCGCCACACCGGCAAGAGCGGGCTGTGGGGGAACCCCCAGCCCCGTCAGCGAGGCCAGCAGGACGGCCTCGACAGCACCCAGCCCGCCGGGCGTCGGTGCCGCCGTGGCCAGCGCACCCGCCGTGAGCGAGATCAGCGCGACCGCGACGAAGGACGGCTCGACCCCGAAGGCCCGCACCGCGAAGTACAGCGCGGACGCGTACCCGAGCGGCAGCAGGGCGACACCGCCGAACAGCGAGATCACCTTCGCGGGGCTGGACACCACCTCGCGCATCGCGTCGGCCGAGGAGCGCACCGCCGGGATCAGCTTCTGCGTGATGAGGCGCCGCACCCGTGGCACGGCCAGCGTCACCCCGACGATGGTGAGCACCCCGCCGATCACCCCGGCGACGACCGCCGGCGACGTCCACCCCCGCAGCTCGTGAGCGAGCACGTCGGTGTTGCCCGCCCAGATGGCGAACCCTGTGAGGATCGACAGGTGCACCGTGAGCACCGCGGCCTCTTTCGCGGCGCTGGCCGAGGCGGCGACAGACGTCGGGAAACCTCGCTTCTGCAAGAAGCGCACGTTGAGCCCGACCTGGCCGATCCCCGGAGGGGTGAACGACGAGACGAACGAGGCCGCCACCGCCACCGCCGTGGCCTGCCCCACCGGCACCCGCCCCGGGGTGCCCCCGACCAGCCCGAGCGCGGCGCCGACATACGTCGCCGCTGAGGCGAGCACCAGCGGCAGCACCCAGCGCCAGTCGACGTCGACGATCACCTGGAGCAGCGACCCCAGGTCGGTGAACTGCGGGGCGAGGAAGATCACCGCCAGGCCGAGCATCGTCACCATGACCAGGGTGCGGGGGCGCAGACGCTCGATCCGCTCGAACTGCGGCTCCTCGACCCCGGTCACCGCGCTGACCTCAGCGACCAGCGGTCCTAGACCACCGGCGGCCTTGACGGCCGCCCGGGTGGTGGGGGTGAGCGCCTCGGGCACCAGACGAGACAGCGCGGCGGTCAGCCGGGCGCGACCGAGCACCCGGTAGGCCACCGCGACCGCACGCTCCGGGCCGACCAGCGCCGAGGTCGAGGCGAGCAGCTCGGCCACGTCCCCCGCGAGCACACCGTCCGGCGCGGCCGGCTGGGCCCTGCTCAGGCTCACCACGACGACACCGTCGTCGGTGACCACGATGTGCTGCGCGGCGAGCCAGCGCACCGCGACCCGGGCGTCAGCGAGCCTGGCGACCTCCTGCCAGGTGGCGTCCAGCACGTCGTCACCGACCGCCTCACCGAGGTCGGCTAGCGTGGGACCCCGCACGTACCCCACGGCCAGCACCGCCTCGCCGTGGGCTCCCGCGGCCACGGCCAGCACCGGCGCGACAGACACCTGACGGCTGGCGGCGAGCAGCCCGACCATCGCCTCGTGAGACACCGCACGCACCGGGGACCCGAACGGCGCCTCGTCACCGACCGCCCGCCACCGCAGGCGTCGGTAGCCCCTCCGCACCCGGTCGGTGCGCCACTCCCGCTCACCCAGGACGCGGATCAGCACCGGGCCCTGGTCGCTCGTCCCCCGGTAGGCCCAGCCAGGCTCCGTCGCGGGCTCGAGGTCACGGACGGGCAGACCGCACCCGGCGAGCACCCCGGTCACGCCTGTCGGGGTGAGCACCGACACCGCCCGGCCGACCAGCAGCGCCACCGACGACCCGGCCACGCCGCCGATGCCGACCGCGAGCAGCACCCCGACCGGCCCGGCCCCGGTCGAGACCACCCGGGCCAGGGCCAGCAGCACCAGCAGCGACCAGACCATCCGAGACCAGCTGGGCCTCAGCACCGGAGCGACCACGGCCGTCACCGCCGCGAACGCCGCGATCTCCCAGGCCTGCGGGACGCTCACGTCGCGCGTCGACACCGTGATGGCCGTCGCCCAGTCGCGCGCCGAGACCGCCTGGGTGATGAGCACGTACCCGACCAGGCCCGCGAACGCGGCCAGCACCGCCCGCCCCAGCGCCGCGAAGCGCCGACGGACCAGCAGCCAGAGCGGCCCGACGACGACCATCACCAGATAGGCGGCGCCCACCAGCCCGAGCAGGACCGTCGCGACCCCCTCGGGAACCCCGGCGAAGGCGGTGCGCAGGTCACCGGCGATCCCCGACGCGGTCCGCTCACCGACCCGGGAGAGCCCGAGCGCGATGCCGACGACGACCGCGAACCCGACGAGGGTGCGGACGTCTTGCCAGCCCGCGCGACGTGTGACGTCACGGTAGTCCGGCTCGACCCGCTGGCCGTCGACCATGCCCTCCCCAGTCGCCGCTGCTGAGAACACGTTACCGACCATCGGCTCACCCAGCGTCCCTGTGAGCACGCCGATACACCCGTTCGGTGCGCCTGGCGCGATTCGAACGCGCGACACCCGCTTTAGGAGAGCGGTGCTCTATCCCCTGAGCTACAGGCGCGGGGACCGTCGTCCAGCGTACCGGGCGCTGGCGGCAGTATGGGCACCAGAACCTGCGAGGCCGGTGTCTTCGGTCGCAGCGTCCTCGACCGGACGGCGACGACACGTCGTCCTCGAGGGGATACCCGGGGTGCGGCCCTCGCCAGCCTCCAGGAAGCCGTGAGGGTGGGGGCGATGTCGGCATCGTTCACGACATCGCCCCCACCCTCAGGCCCTCATCGACCTTCGTGGGCTACGCAGGTGGCGGCTGCTGGCCCGGGTACGGCGGCTGCGCCCCTGGGGGCTGCTCCGGCTGGCCGGGCTGCGGGTAACCCTGCGGCTGCCCCGGCTGCGGGTAGCCCTGCGGCTGGCCGGGCTGGGGGTAGCCCTGCGGCTGGCCGGGCTGCGGTGGATAGGGCTGTCCCGGAGCCGGTGGCTGCGGCTGCCCTTCCGGCTGGGGCGGGTACGGCTGCGCCGCGCCTGGCTGGGGCGGGTAGCCCTGCGGCTGCCCCGGCTGGGGCGGGTACGGCTGCCCCGGAGCCGGCTGCGGTGGGTAGCCCTGGGGTGTGCCCGGCTGCGGGTAGCCCTGCGGCCCGGGCTGAGGCGGGTAGGGCTGCCCCGGTGCCGGCTGCGGGTAGCCCTGCGGCTGCCCGGCCTGCGGCGCGTATCCCTGCACCGACGCGGGAGCGTTCTTGCCCTTGCGGCGGAGCACGAGCACCAGCGTCACGATCCCGGCCACGACCACGAGGCCGACAACAGCGAGCACGATCCACACCAAGGAGGAGATCCCGGACGTCGCGTCCTCGTCGACAGACGCTACGTCGTCACTGATGGGCACCGGGGTCTCGCGACCAGAGGACGACCCTCCGGACCCCGTGGCCTCGCCGACAGCCCGCAGCCCCTCGGCCGCCATCATGTCTCTCGGGTCGTCCCAGGTCACCGTGGTCCCGTCGACCTTCGACGAGCCGTTGTGCTCGAGAACCTGGCCAGGGAAGGTCACCGAGACCCGGAACGAGTCGAACATCCCCGCGGCCATCGCGGCGCCAGCGGCGCCGGCGTCCGCGTCCTCCTCGTCAGAGGTCATGGTGAAGACGTACGTCCCGTCGACGCGCTCCAGGCTGCCGTCCATGTCAGCCAGGGTGGTGGTCCCCGACATCTCGCACGCCATGTAGTCGGCGTCCGACACGTCTCTCACCGTGTAGTCCGCGCCTCCGGACCCGATGCCGGTGCTCGACTCGCTGCACATGTCCTCGATGGAGAGGGGCTCGCCCATCTCCGCCATCATGTCGGCGGTCTCCTTCGACACCCCGATCAGCGCCTGGACCTGGACGTTGTCATCAGACTTGATGGTGACGTCCATCTCCATCTTCATGCAGCCGCTCAGAGCGAGCAGCGCGACCGCTCCCGCGGCGATCACCGCAGAACGGTGACGACGCCTCCTGGGCGTCATTGTCTTGGACACCTCGACCACTCGCTTCCCTGAGACGTTGCGCCTGCCGGTCTTGGCCGACGAGCCGAGGGTACCGCTGTACCCGGGTTCGCACGACGATTCCGCGACGCTCAGGACGCATGTCGGCCGCGCCGCGAGCCTGACCCGTCGAGCCTGGGACGCGCCCTACCCGTTGATGAGGTCTCGGCGGCGCAGGCCCAGGGCGCCGACGACGGCCAGGGCGACAGCCACGGCGACGAGCGCGACGAGCGTGCCCGCCGAGACGGTCTCGCCGGGCACCCGGGGCACCAGGGCGTAGGGGGAGATCTTGGCGACCCAGCTCGGCAGCCCGAGCAGCACGGCGGCGATGTCCATGATGAAACCCCAGACCACCAGCACCCAGGCGGCCACGACCGCGCGAGGCGCCCACCCGTAGAGGGCCAGGGCGAGCCCGGCCACCACGAGCGACGGCGGTATCTGGACCAGCGCACCGCCCAGCGGGTCGGTCAGGCTGGTCGGCATCGGCCCGCCCGCCATCAGGTGCCCACCGGCGAGCATGAGCGCGAACACCACCGGGATCGCGACCACGCCGATCACGAGGAGCCCCGCGGCGGCACCCGCGAACCGCCCGCGCGAGACCGGGGTGGAGAGCACCAGGCCCAGGCGACCCAGCGACTCGTCGTGCACCAGGGCCATGGTGACCGTGATGGCCCACGCCCCGGCGGCCATCCCGGCGAAGCCGACCACCGTCGCGGTCATCACGTTCTCCAGGCCGCTGGCCCCGCCCAGCGCCGTGAGCGCCTTCTCCAGCCGTGGGGACGAGGTGAGCAGGCTCGCGATGGACGGCAGGATCAGCCCGACGATCAGCCCGTACGACCCAGCGGCGACGGCCCAGGTCGGCACCGTCGACCCGTGCACCCGCACCTGGAGCGCCCACGGCGAGCGCAGACCGGCCGCGCGGGCCGGCCCCGGGCGGGGCTGGATCAGCCCGGCACCCAGGTCTCGGTGCAGCGCCACGACGCCCGCCACCACCGCCAGGGCCACCCCGAGAGCCAGGCAGAGCACGAACGGCCACAGCGAGGGCGTGCCGAACGGGTCGACCTTCTGCGCCCACCCGATCGGAGACACCCAGTGCAACCACCCCAGGTCTTGCCTGACGTCAGCGACCCCGCGCAGGGCGTAGCCGACCATCACCGTCGCCGCGGCCATCGCCGTGGCGGTGCGCGAGGTCGTCGCCAGCTGGGCCACCAGCATGGCCAGACCGGCGGCGGCCACCCCGACACCGAAGTACTGCGCCCCCACCCACCAGGCCCCGGGCCGCCCGTCGGCGAGCCTCGCGGTCACGAGCATGATCGGGACGGCGCTGGCCGCCGCGGTGATGACCCCGACCTTCCCGGCGGCGAGCAGCGGGGCCAGCGCCCCCGTCGCCCCGGCCCGGACGAGCTCGGTGCGCCCGGCTTCCTCCTCCTTGCGGGTGTGGCGCACCACAGACATCGCCACCACGACGCCGACGGCAGCGATCATGAACAGCCCGACCCGCCAGGACGAGACCGCGGCCACCCCGGTGGCCTGGAGCGGCCCGAGCAGGGCGAGGAACGCCGGGCTGGCACCGAGCGTCGCCGCGAGCTCTTGGCGAGACGCCGCGGTGGGGTACCCCTTGGTGATCGACGCGGCCGTGATCGCCACCATGGCCACGATCACCGCGGCGGTCGCCGGCAGGGCGGTCCGGTCACGGTGCAGAGCCATGCGCACCAGCCGCCAGGTGCCCGCTGTCACCGTGGTGCGGGCACCACCCCGTCGTCGTGCGGCTGGCGACCGGTCGACGGCCGGGGCGAGGGTCGCGCTCACCGCCGGCTCCCACGGCGGGTGGCGGGCTCGTCGTCGGACTCCAGCGCGGCGAGCTCGTCGCCGTACTCGCGCAGGAACATCTCCTCCAACGACGGCGGTGCCATCGTGAGCGCCCGGGGGCCGAGCGTGGAGAGCGCGGCGGTGACCTCACCGGTCGCGTCGTCGTCCACCGTGAACCTGACCGTCTCGCCATCACGCACCAGATCGTGCACACCAGGCAAGGCGGCCAGGGGCGCCGGGTCGCCGGTCAGGTGCACGGTGACGGCCGACCGGGTGAGCCGGCGCAGCTGTTCCAGGCTGCCGGACTGCACGGCCTTGCCGGCACGGATGATGGTCACCGTGTCGCACAGGGCCTCGACCTCGGCCATCACGTGGCTGGACAGCAGCACCGCCGTGCCCCGGGCGACGTGCTCACGCACCGTCTCCTCGAAGACCGCAGCCATGAGCGGGTCCAGGCCCGACGTCGGTTCGTCGAGCACCAGGAGGTCCACGTCGGCGGCCAGCGCGGCGACCAGGGCGATCTTCTGCCGGTTGCCCTTGGAGTAGCTGGCGACCCTCGTCGTCGGGTTCAGCTCGAAGCGACGCATCATGCGGTCACGGCGGGCCGGGTCGGTCCTCACGCCGCGCAGGCCCAGCAGCAGGTCGACGGTCTCGCCGCCGGTCAGCTGGGGCCACAGCGCGACCTCGCCCGGCACGTAGGACAACCGCTGGTGCAGGGCGACCGCGTCGCGTCGCGGGTCGCCCCCGAGCAGACGCACCGTTCCCGAGTCTGGCTTCAGCATGCCGAGCAGGACGCGGATCGTCGTGGACTTCCCGGCCCCGTTGGGGCCGAGGAACCCGGCGACCTGCCCAGGTTCGACCACGAGGTCCAGGCCGTCGAGGGCCCGCACCGTGCCGAACCGCTTGCGTAGGTCTCTGATCTCGACGGGCTGCTCTGTCATGGCGCACCTTTCCGGTGACATAGATCGAGACAGGCGATACGTGGGAGGATCGCACCATGAGCACGGCGTCGCATGCTGAGGTCACCCGACCAGACCCGCTGGCCGATGCCGCCGGGACCCGCCTGTGGGTCGAGCGGGTGGGCTCGCGCCGCTGGGTGGGGCACAGCTCGCGCGGCGCCACGGTGCGGATCGGCCCAGTCGGCACCGACGGGGCGTTCTCCCCCGCTGAGCTGCTGAAGATCGCGCTGGCCGGGTGCGCGGGGCTCACCGCTGACGCCCCGCTCGAGCGACGCATCGGCCCGGACGGGCCCGCCACGGTCACGGTCGACGGGTCGTTCGACCCTGAGGAGAAGCGGTACACGACCCTGACCGACCGGCTCACCGTCGACCTGTCCGGGCTGGACGAGGCCGCCCGGCAACGGCTGTTCGCGAGCCTGCACCGGGCCGTCGAGGGGCACTGTGTCGTGGCCCGGACCCTGGATGCCGGGGCGAGCACCACGTTCACCGTCGTCGGCGAACCAGAGCGCGAGCACGCGCCGTGACGAGCCCGAGCACGTCGGGCCTGAGCGCGGACATGCCCGGCGCGGACACGCCCGGCGCGGACACGCTGAGCGCGGACGTGCCGGGCCCGAGCCCCACCCGACGGCACTATCTGATGTGCCCGCCCACGTACTACGCCGTCACCTACGAGATCAACCCGTGGATGCATGCCGACCAGGCGACCGACACCGCCGTGGCGCTGGCCCAGTGGGAACGGCTGCGCGACGTGTACCTCGACCTGGGGCACACGGTCGAGGTGATCGACCCGCTGCCCGGGCTGCCCGACATGGTCTACGCGGCCAACGGCGCCATGGTCGTGGCCGGCACGGTGTACTCGGCCAGCTTCCTGTACCCGCAGCGCCAGCCCGAGGGTCCCGCGTACGAGCGGTGGTTCACCGACCGGGGGTACGAGACCTTCACCGCCCAGCACACCAACGAGGGCGAGGGCGACATGCTCGTGGCGGGTGACCTCGTGCTGGCCGGCACGGGGTTCCGCACCAGCCGCGAGGCGCACGAGGAGCTGCGAGGCCTGCTCGGTGTGGAGGTGCTGGGCCTGGAGCTGGTCGACCCGCGCTACTACCACCTGGACACCGCGCTCACGGTGCTGGCACCGGGCGAGATCGCCTACCACCCGCCGGCGTTCTCCCCGGAGGCCCGCGAGCTGCTCGCCCACCGCTTCCCCGACGCCGTGATCGTCGGGGCCGACGACGCGGCCGTCCTCGGGCTCAATGCGGTGTCTGACGGCAAGCACGTCGTGGTCGCCCCGGCCGCGACCCGCTTCGCCGACCAGCTGCGCGAGCGCGGCTACGCACCGATCCCGGTGCCGACCACCGAGCTGCTCAAGGGCGGCGGCGGTGCGAAGTGCTGCACCTTGGAGATCAGGCCCCGGCTCCCGTGACCGCTCGGCTCAGGCAGCCGTCTGGCACGCACGCCCGCTCCAGGTGACCGCTCGGTCCCTATGAGCACCGAGCCCATAGAGAACACCGGGCCTATGGAGAACACCGCGCTCACATGAACGCGGCAGCCCCGTACAGCCAGCCGTCGCGCATCGCGCCTCCGACGCGCACCGACGTGACGTCGGTGCGCAGCATCTGCGCGTTGTGCGGTGCTGAGCGTGACCAGGCGACGACCAGGGAGGTCGCGCTTCCGTTGCTCACACAGCCCACGATGTTGTCGGCGCCGGAGTGCCAGATGCCTCCGGCGTTCGCCATCGTCACCGAGTGGGAGCCCAGCGTGCCGGAGGAGACCGCGCTCAGCGCCGGGAGCCCGTTGCGCACCCGGTAGTCGTTGATCGCTGCGGCGATCTCGCCCGCCGACGCCGAGAAGGCACCCCCACCGGCGGACGTGCACTGCTTGCCGCCCGCGGGGATCGACGAGACCGTCGGGGCCGACGGTGCCGGGGTCGCCGGGTTCTGGCTCGACCGGACGCTCTGGCCGCTCGCCGTCCGCTGCGCGGCGGCAGCCCTCTGGGCGGCAGCGGCGGCCTCGGCCTGCGCGGCGGCGAGACGAGCGGCCTCGTTCGCCTGCCACTGGGCCTCCATCTCCCGCACCTGGGCCATCGGCTGGTCGAGCGCCGCCGTCGCGACCGCCACCTGCCTCAGGCTGGTCCGCTCCTGCGCGAGCAGGCTGCTCAGGGAGTCCGACAGGGCGGCGAGCTGGGCACGGGGCACGTCACCGGCGTTCGGGGACTCCCCCAGGGCGGTGCTCGCCTGGGAGAGCGCCGCCGTCGCGGCCTGCGTCTGCGCGGTGCGCGTCGAGGCCGCGGTGTCTGTCGTGGTGCGGGTGTAGAGGGTGCCGTAGGCGTCGACGTCGGCGTGCATCGCGATGCCCGCCTGGGCTACCCGCGCCATGGCCGCGGCGCGAGCCGCGTGCGAGGAGAACAAGAGGGCAGCACCTGCCCCAGAGCCACCGATGACCAGCACACCGGCAAGCACCACCGCGACCGCGCCCCTACCGCGCGGACGCGGTCTTCGTCGCTCTGCCCGAGACGGCGTCCGTTGGGTGGGGACGCTGGAGAGTCGCGCGTCAGCGTGCGAGCGCGGCTCGAGAACCTTCTGACGATCCATCGTTGTGTCCCATCCATGGGTGACACCCGTCCATGGGTGACCTCTGCCCCGACCGATCGACGCCCCGCCCACCCCGGTGAGCCGACTCACACCGACGGCGGACCAGACTCACCCGCGGGCGGCCCTGGGCACCAGCAGCATCGGCGTGAGCACTCCGACCATCAGCGGCGCACCTGGGAGGAAGCACAGACGCAACCGGCAACCCGAGTGCAGCGAAACTGAAGGCAGCGGGTTGGAACGCTGAAGACTGATGTGAGTTCTGCTCCGGTCAGCCGCGAAGAGGTGGGCGCACTCTCCGGCAGCGCCAGGGTCGCCAGAGCCATCATTCGGGTCAGGCTCGTCGACGCTTCACCAGACGATTGCTAGCATGGATGCATTCATTTGGGAGGAGGGGCTGTGAGCGTCATCACCATCCGCAGCCTGGACCCTACGGTCAAGGCTCGTATCCAAGCCAGGGCGAAAGCCAACGGGCGGTCGATGGAGGCCGAGGTCCGCGCGATCCTGTCTGAGGTGCCCGACCCCACGCCCAGCGGCATCCGCGCCGGGATCGCTGCCGTCCGCGAGGTCGTGGGCGACACCGACGTCCCCGACAGCTGGCTGGTCCGTCACGACGAACCACCGAGGGACCTGTTCTCGTGATCGTCCTGGACACCAACATCGTCTCTGCCGTCATGACCACCAGAGGCGACCGAGGCCCCAGCCCGGTCGAGGACTGGCTCCAGACCGTGCCCGACGAGGTGTTCACCACCGCCGTCACCCGCTCCGAGGTTCTCGCCGGGATCGCCATGCTCCCCGCAGGCAAGCGCAAGAGCACCTTGACCACGGCAGCCGACGTCCTGTTCGCCGCCATGCGCGACCGCACCCTGCCCTATCTGCCACAGCACGCCCCGCACTACGCCCACGTCGTCGCCGCACGCACCAGAACCGGGCAACCCGTCGGCTCCATGGACGCACTCATCGCCGCCACCACCCTCGCCCACGGGGCGACGCTCGCCACCCGCAACACCAAAGACTTCCTCGGCGTAGGGCTCGTCCTCGTCAACCCCTACGACCCCACCACCTGGTGAGGGCGAGAAGGACGCTCCACCCCCGGGCATCACGGCAGACAAGACAGGCCCGCACCTTCGGGTCTACGACCGCCTAGAGACCAGCAGGAAAAACTTGGACGGGTCTCCTCACTCGTCGGGCGGGGTCTCGTCGGCCAGTGTGTTGCGGCTGTTGATGATCATCACGGGGCACTGGGAGTGGTGGAGGACGGCCTGGCTGGTCGAGCCGAGGAGGAGGCCGGCGAAACCGCCACGGCCGCGTGAGCCGACGACGATCAGGTCGGCCGCCGAGGAGAACTCGGTCAGGAGCTCGGCTCCTGTGCCGTCCAGGACGATACGACGCACGCGCAGGTCGTGGCCCTCGAGCACACGGTCCAGCATCTGCGACACGGACGTCTCGTGGTCGCGCAGCACCTTCTCGGTATCGACCGCCGACGGCAGCCAGGCCAGGACCCCGGTCATCTGGGCGACCGGCACACCGGCGACCGCGACCAGCTCGGCCTGCCACATCTCGGCCTCGACGACAGCGTGGCGCAGCGCGAGCTCTGACGACGGTGAACCGTCGACACCCACCACGATCCGCTTGACCGGGACGGTGGCGCCGTCCTGGGTCTCTCGCAGCGGCACCACGACGGTCGGGCACGACGCGTGCGCGGGCAGCGCCGACGACACAGCACCGAGCAGCCGCCCGGCGAAGCCGCCACGGCCCCGGGAGCCGACCACGACGAGGTCGGCCGTCTTCGAGGCGGCGACGAGCACCCCCGACGCGTCCCCGACAGCCAGCTCGGTGCTCACGGTGACCCCGGCCGTCTCCGCGTGCACCGCGGAAGCGACCAGCACCTGCTCGGCCCCGGCGCGGATCGCGGCGTCGTTCAGCGCCGCGAAACCACCGTCGAGCGTCGTCGCACTGAAGGCGGGGACGGTATAGGCGCACACGAGCACCAGCTCGCGCTCACGCGCCACCGCCTCCTGCATCGCCCAGTCCAGCGCACGCAGACTCTGGGCCGAACCATCGACCCCGACCACGATCTTCGACTCGTGTCCCATCGAGCACCTCCCGCGTCCCCATCCTGACACGTCGACGCGCCCAGGTCAGGCCCACGAGGCCCGGACCTCACCGAGAATCACCACCCCTGGTCCGGGCCCGGCAGCCTGCTGCCTCGTCGGGCTCTCGGGCGAGGATTCTCAGGCAGCGAGGTAGCGGGTCCACGCCGGTTCGGTGCGGACCCCGGTACCGAGCACGGCGGCCGACCATCGCGGCGGCCGTGGTGCGAAGGGCAGCTCCCAGCCGATCTCGTGCAGCAGGCGGTCAGCCTTGCGGTGGTTGCAGCGCCCGCAGGCGGCCACGACGTTGCTCCACTCGTGGGCACCGCCACGAGACCGGGGACGAACGTGGTCGACCGTGTCAGCCCCGGAGCCGCAGTAGGCGCAGCGGTGGTCGTCACGAGCCAGCACGGTGCGGCGGGTCGGCGGCACGGGCCGGCGCACCGGGACGTGCACGTAACGCGTCAGCGAGGCCACCAGGGGCGCGGGCATGACGTGCCGCGCCGAGCGGAGCACCCCGGCGGTCTCGAGCACGGTGGCCTTGCCGCTGAGCACCAGGACGACCGCCCGGTTCAGACCGACCACGCACAGCGGCTCCAGGCTCGCGTTGAGCAGCAGGACGCGGCCGACGACCGGACGTGTCTCGTCCCAGATCAGCACCGCGACCTCCTCACTCGCCCAGGGCCCGACCGTCTGGCAGACGGCCGACGCCACTGTGGCCGGCGAGCGGGGTGCCTGTCGAGGTCTTTGCGCCGGGGGTCCTCGTGCCAGCGGTCGACACGGCGGGGCAAGACGACGCCCCGGTGACGTGCGTCACCGGGGCGTCGGGAGTCATGCGCGTGGGGTCAGACCCTGATGAACACCGGGTTGGACTGCCACATCTTGCGGAACTGGACGGTGGTGCCAGGCGTGCTGGCGTCGATCATCTGGTTGCCGCCCGCGTAGATCGAGACGTGACCAGGGGTCCAGATGATGTCACCGGGACGAGCCTCGGACGCGGAGACCACGGTCCCGACGTTCCTGATGGAGCGCGAGGAGTGAGGCAGCGAGACGCCGAGCTGGCCGTACACGTACTTGACGAACCCGGAGCAGTCGAAACCAGCCGGGGACGAGCCGCCCGAGCGGTACGGCGTACCGATGTACTTGGCCGCGATCTCGAGGACGGCGTTGCCGCTCACGCTGGCCGGCACCGGACCGCCGCGCGCGGCGGTGGACGTGCCGGTCGACGCGGCCCTGGTGGTGGTCGCGCGCGGTGCGGGCGCCGCGGGCTTGGTGGCCGTGACCTCGACCGTGTCGGCGGTCCACTCCGCCTCGAGAGGCGACATGACCACCGGCGCGGTGGCGAGCTGGGCCTTGGCAGCGCTGGTGACCGCCGAGGTGTCGACGGACGCCAGGGTGAGGCCCCCGTCGGCCGCGGTGGCGGCCGGGGCGGCGATCAGGCCGACCGCTGAGGAGGTGGCGGCGACAGCCGCGATCGTGGAACGGCGAGAGACAGCGCCGAGCTGACTGGTGAGTTCGGTGAGCGGGGTGGACGGGCGCCGGTCGGCACGATGCCGAGGCCCCGTAGTCGCAGACACTGACACGAACAACAACCTCTCTTGCGCCTACGAGGTGAGCTGTCGGGTTCGGGCTGAGAGATCGCCCGGCCGGTTCGGATCGCTCCGTCCCGGCTTCACCCCAAGGGGCCCTTCGCAGGACCCCGGAAGTGGGTCCCCCGTCCCTGCCGATGATGTCTCGGGACCTCGGGTGCGGCGGCAGGGCTTGGCGTCCCGCACGAGGACCTCGCCGGATCTTCCGACGAAGCGGGGTCGACGCTACCCGAGATCGCCGCCGAATGTCACGTATTGGTCACGAGTGTCGCGCACACCGCCTCGTCCGCCCAAGAGACCATCGTCCTAAGCACGCCGCTGACCTGCGAAGACACCGCCCGTCTCACAAAACGGACAGATCGGCACGAAGCGGACAGTGACGAACATCACGTCGCTGGCTGGGCTGCTCGGACGAACAGATGCCTCGCCTGGTCCGTCGAGAGATCGACCCGCGACCCCGACACGGGCAGCGACACGCCGACCAGACCAGACCCAGACGACACGGCGATCGTCGCCCCCGGCTCGATCCCGGCCTGGGCGAGCCGCTCGAGCAGCGACACGTCGACCTGGACCGACTCACCGATGCGCGCCAGCACCGCCGCCGGGGAGGTCCAGGCCGCCAACGACGCCACCGGGGCGCCGAAGGGCTCGCCCGGCTCTGAACCCTGCCTGCCCGGACCCTGACCGACGGGACCTCGCCCACCGGAACCCTGCCCGTCCGGGGCGTCCAGCTCGGCCAGGCCCGGGATCGGGTTGCCGTACGGGTCACGGTCGGGGTGGTCCAGCAGCGCGGCCAGACGCCTCTCCACCGGTTCGCTCATCACGTGCTCCCAGCGGCACGCCTCCTGGTGGGCCAGCGACCAGTCCAGCCCGATGACGTCGACGAGCAGCCGCTCGGCCAGGCGGTGCTTGCGCATCACCCGCACCGCACGCGCCAGGCCCTCGGCGGTCAGCTCCAGCTGCCGGTCACCACCCAGCACCACCAGCCCGTCACGCTCCATGCGCGCCACCGTCTGCGACACGGTCGGGCCCGAGTGGCCCAGCCGCTCAGCGATGCGCGCACGCAGCGGCGGGATGCCCTCCTCGGTCAGCTCGTAGACCGTCTTCAGGTACATCTCTGTGGTGTCGACGAGGTCGCTCACGTGTCGTGCCCTCTCATACGTCATGACGTGGCGCCTATCCTCGCACCCGTGACCACTGCGAGCCCTGCCATCACCATCCCTGCTGACCTGCTCCCGGCCGACGGCCGGTTCGGGTCGGGCCCGTCCAAGGTGCGCCCCGCCCAGGTCCAGGCCCTGGTGGAGTCTGACCTGCTGGGCACGTCGCACCGCCAGCGGCCGGTGCGCGCCCTCGTCGGCCGGGTCAGGGAGGGGCTGCGCGAGCTGTTCGACCTGCCCGACGGCTACGAGGTCGTGCTCGGCAACGGCGGCTCTACCGCCTTCTGGGACGTCATGACGGCCTGCCTGGTCGAGCGACGCTCTGCCCACGGCGCCTTCGGGGAGTTCGGCTCCAAGCTCGCCGAGCAGGTCGCCGCCGCGCCGTTCCTGGACGCCCCTGTGGTCACCAGGGCCGCACCGGGCTCGGTGGCGGTGCCCGCGCACGCCGACGGCGTGGACCTGTACGCCTGGCCGCACAACGAGACCTCGACCGGCGCCGTCGCCCCCGTGCGGGCGGTGCCCGGGGCCCGGGACGACGGGGCGCTCGTCGTGATCGACGGGACCTCGGCCGCCGGCGGGGTCGACGTCGACGTCTCCGAGGTCGACGTCTACTACTTCGCCCCTCAGAAGTCGTTCGCCTCTGACGCCGGGCTGTGGTTCGCCCTGGCCTCGCCGGCGGCGATCGAGCGGGCCGCCCGCATCGAGGCCGGCGCCAAGAGCTCAGGGCGCTGGGTGCCCTCGTTCCTGTCGTTCACCACCGCGGTCACCGGCTCCCGGGTCGACCAGACCCTGAACACCCCGGGCATCGCCACCCTGGTGATGCTGGCCGACCAGGTCGACTGGCTGCTCGGCCAGGGCGGGCTCAGCTGGGCCGCGTCACGGACGGCGACCTCGTCGGAGCACCTGTACTCCTGGGCCGACGCGCGCGACGTCGCCCAGCCGTTCGTCGCGGACCCGGCCCACCGCTCCCCCGTCGTGGTGACGATCGACCTGGCACCCGGCCTGGACGCCGCCCTGGTGGCGTCGGTGCTGCGGGCGAACGGCATCGTGGACACCGAGCCGTACCGCAGGCTCGGTCGCAACCAGCTGCGCGTAGCCACGTTCCCGGCGGTCGAGCCCGACGACGTGCTGGCGCTCACCGCGTGCCTGGACTTCGTGATCGACGCGGTGAGCGCCTGACGCCGCGCGGTCAGACGGTGCGACGCCGCGAGGCCAGGTAGATCAGCCCGCCGAGGATCATCAGACCGGTCGCCAGGCCGACCATCGGGCCGACCTGCGAGCCGGTCGCGGCCAGCACGGCCGAGCCACCAGACGAACCGCCGCCGGACGCGGCCGGCTGGCTGGGGCCCGGGGTCGGCGTGGTCTTCGGGTCGGAGACGAGCACCCCGGAGGCGCACTCGGGTGCGGTGACGGTGACCGAGGTGGTGTAGGCCGGGTAGGTGGTCGTGGTGAAGGTCACCGTGGCCGGGCCGGCCCCGACCTCCTCGGGCCAGGCGACGGAGCCGTCCATCGACCCGGTGGTCTGCGAGGTGCTGGCACCGTCGGTGATCGTGATGCGCACCGAGCCCGAGGGCACCTGGGAGGTGACCGTGTAGGTCAGCACGGCGCTGGTGCCGTCGTCGGTGCACACGGCCTGCGCGTGGCTGACCTGCATCGCGCAGCCAGGCGAGGGGATGTAGGTGTCGGTCTGCTCGCACGGGTCGGTGCTCGGGGTCGCGCTGGCCGGAGCCGAGGCGGCCCACAAGACCCCGAGCGCCAGGGCGGAGGCGGCGAGACCGCGGAGGAACGTACGCATACGATCCGTCCTTTCGGGATATCCGGTGAAATCTGGACGTTCATCATCAGTCACCCCATCCCGACCTTCCGAGCGGATCGGGTCACCACCACCCCGCTGGCCGAACGAGGTTCGCCCGTCCGGACCAGTCGGCTGCTCAGGTCTTCCTCGCGCGCCTGCCAGGGGTACCAGGCACCCACCCCGACGCGCCACCGAGCGCTGGAGGAGCGTGTCGGGCGCCTGCACCGCGCCTGCCGCCCCGGCGCGGCAGGGGACGGTCAGGGCGAGAGACCAGAGCGAGAGGTCAGGGGCACCGGTCGACGACGATGCCGCCTGAGGTGACCGTGGGCGTCGTCCAGACCGCAGCCTGACCGTCACGCACCGGGACGTCGGCCCGCAGCGTCGTCGTCTGCCCTGGCGCCAGGGTCACCGGGACGCGCACCCCGGTGCGACCGGAGCGGACGACCTGCTGCCCCCCGAGCGCCTGGCCGTCCTGGGTGACAGAGCCGACCGCCCCGCCGACGGCCGGGTAGAAGGAGACGAGCAGGGCGTTGTCACCCGGAGCGAGGTACGGGTGGTCGTGGCCGCGCAGGAACACCGAGCTGGTCGCCACGTCCACGGGAGGCTCGTAGGTCAAGGTGAGGCTGAGCCGGGCCGTGCCGCCGGTGCCGGTGCAGACCAGGTCGCTGACGCTCGTCGTCACCGTCAGGTAGTAGTCGAGCTTGCCGCCGGTGGCGTCGGTGAGGAACACCCCGGAGGAGCCCGCGAACGGCCCTGCGAGGAAGGCTCCCCCGACGGTCGTGGCGCTGAGCGCCTGCTGCTCGTAGGGGCGGGCCGACCAGATCTTCAGCCTCTGCTCGGAGACCACGGTGCGCATGGTGGACAACAGCTGGGCGCCGTCGAGGTCGGAGGAGAGGAACCCTCGGAACACCGAGGCGGCGACCTCGGCGAACATGTGGTCCAGGGCCTCGGGGTCCACCGTGCCGAGGTACGGCTGGCTCATGATCGCGGAGACGAAGGTCGCGCCGTCGAGCGTGGCGCCGTCCTCGGTCGTCACCGGCCCGACGGCCTTCAGCATGGTGGCCACCGCGACGGGGTCGAGCGCGACCACCCCGTCGACGTCGCCGCCGACCTCCTCGTGCCATCGGGCCACGACCAGCTCGGCGGTCCGTGGGAAGTCGGGCGTGAGCGTGGCGTTCTGCAGGTAGCGACCCATCCCGTCGGTGTCGGCGGCGAGCTCTTCGTCAGAGAGGGGCAGCACCGGCTCTTCCAGGCCCTTCAAGGACGACGCGGCGACCTGCTCCCCGAGCGTGAGACGACCCTCGTCGACGGTCATGGCGGCCACCGAGCCGACGATGCCGCCACCGGGGCGCAGCTCGGCGTTGTTCAGCGCGAGCACCAGATAGGTGCGCGGGCCCTCGGCACCGAGCATCCCCGGGGCGAGGTCAGCGACCGTGCGGGCCTGGTGCACCGTCTCGGCGACCGCGCCCAGCGCGTCGTCGGCCTCGTGCACGGCGGTCGCCAACCGGCTGAGCAGACCGTCGGTACGCAGCGCGGCGACCCGCTCGCGTGCCGCTGCCATCGCCTCGTCGGCGGCGCGCAGGTCTGGGCTGGCGGCCGCGACGAGGTCGAGGTCGATCCTGCCGTCGGGGGTGCGCAGCGAGCCGTCGTCCACCGCGGTGACCAGGTCGACCAGCGGCGGCATGACCCGGGTGGTCACGTCGTCCAGCGCCTCGGAGACGGTCGCGACGGCGACCAGCTGGCGCCCGACCCACGGCAGGTGGCTGACCATCGTGTAGACGGGGTCCGACGTGGCCGCCTTGGCACGCCCGGTGGCGCGCTGCGCGGCCCCGAGGTCGCTCATGGAGGGCGCGACGCCCGAGCGCAGGTCGGCCTCCATGCGCCCGGCGGCCGCACGGGCCTCGGTCAGGGCGTCGGCGGCCTGCCACGCCTGCCACCCCGCCCAGGCACCGGCCAGCGCCACGACGCCGAGCACACCGAGGATCACCCGTGCGGTGATCTGCCCTCGCGGGCGACGCCGAGACCCTCGAGAAGGCCTGGCCCGAGCTCCGTCAGTCGTCACGTCCCCCAGGGTGGCACCCGAAAAACCGTTCTGGCTCGCTTCAGGGGTGATTCTCCCCCTCCTGGCCCTGGGTTCACCTCGTCCCGACGACGGTCAGGGGCGGCCCAGCGCCCGGTAGGTCCACCCGGCGGCACGCCAGGCCGCGGGGTCGAGGATGTTGCGGCCGTCGAGGATGCGCCGGTGCGCGACCACCTGGCCCAGGGCCTCGGGGCCGAGGGCGCGGTACTCGGGCCACTCGGTCGCGAGCAGCACGACGTCGGCACCGGCCGCCGCCTCTTCCGGCGTCGTGGCGAAGCGCAGGTCTGCCCACGTGGCGCGGGCGTTGTCGATGGCCTGCGGGTCGGTCACGGTGACGTGGGCACCCTGCAGCTGCATCTGGGCGGCGACCGACAGCGCCGGGGAGTCGCGGACGTCGTCGGAGCCGGGCTTGAACGCCGCGCCGAGCACCGCGATGCGGCGCCCGACGATGGACCCGTCACACACCTCACGGGCCAGGTCGACCATGCGCACCCGGCGGCGCATGTTCACCGCGTCGACCTCTTGGAGGAACCGCAGGGCGTCGAACACCCCGAGCTCTCCGGCCCGGGCCATGAACGCGCGGATGTCCTTGGGCAGGCAGCCGCCCCCGAACCCGAGCCCGGCGTTGAGGAAGCGCCGCCCGATGCGCACGTCGTGCCCGATGGCGTCGGCCAGCGCCGTCACGTCGGCACCGGTGGCCTCGCACAGCTCGGCCATGGCGTTGATGAAGGAGATCTTCGTGGCGAGGAAGGAGTTCGCGGCGACCTTGACCAGCTGGGCGGTGGCGTAGTCGGTGACCACGAGCGGGATGCCCTCGGCCAGCGGTGTGGCGTACACCTCGTCGAGCAGGGCTCGCGCGGCCTCGCCGGCCGCCGTGGTCACGCCCCCGTCGGTGGGCAGGCCGTAGACGATCCGGTCGGGGTGCAGGGTGTCGTGGACGCCGAAGCCCTCGCGCAAGAACTCGGGGTTCCAGATCAGCGTCGCCCCCGTCGGCGCGAGGTCCTCGGCGATGCGCTCCGCGGTGCCGACCGGGACGGTGGACTTGCCGACCACCACGTCACCGGGCCGCAGGTGCGGCATCAACGCCTCGAGCGCGGCGTCGACGTACTGGAGGTCGGCGTGGAGCTCTCCGCGCATCTGCGGGGTGCCGACGCACACGAAGTGCACACGGGCCCCGGCGACGGCGGCCGGGTCGGTGGTCCAGGTCAGCAGGTCGGGGTCGGCCTCTTCCAGCAGCTCGGGCAGCCCGGGCTCGTAGAAGGGGGCACGCCTGGCACGCAGGGCCGCGATCTTCTCCGCGTCGACGTCCAGGCCGACGACCTCGTGACCGAGCGAGGCCATGCTCGCGGCATGGACCGCACCCAGGTATCCACAACCGATGACGCTGATGCGCATGCGAACCCTCCCGACTTCCCGTGGTCAGCCACAGTACCGACCCGGTGACCTCTCGCACCGGACCGTCACCCGGACGGCCCGTCAGCGCGCCGGCGGCCTCTCGAGAGGCAGGAGATCAGCCGGAACAGGGCCGATTCGGGGTCAATTCGGACCGAAGCGGCGACGCGGGGCACCACGGACAGCGATGATGGGGTGGTGAGCTCGATGCGGGTGCTAGCGGTGTGCACAGGAAACCTCGCCAGGTCTCCGGCGATAGAACGGCTGCTGGACGCCGCGGTGTCCCACACCGACATCGTGACCGCCTCGGCGGGCACCTCCGCGAGGGAGGGGGAGCCGATCGTCGCCCCGATGGCCGCGCTGCTGCGCTCCGTCGGTGCCCGCACCGACGGCTTCGCCGCGCGCCAGCTCACCGAAGACGTGATCGCGGAGTCGGACCTGATCATCACGGCCTCTCGCTCTCACCGTTCCGCCGTGGTCTCCCTGGCTCCCTCGGCGGTGCGTCACACGTTCACGCTCATCGAGCTGGCCCGGCTCGCCCGCTTCGTCCCCACCGAGGCCATCGGCGGCGACACCTACGGCGAGCGCCTGCGCTCTCTGGTGACGGTGGCCCCCTCCTACCGGGCCCAGGCGGGCCAGGGCCCCTCGTCGATCGCCGACCCCTACGGCAAGCCAGACACGGTCTACCGCCGCTGCTTCGACGCGATCTTCGCCAGCACCCTCGACATCATCGACGCCATCACCCGCTGACCGCCTGCCTGCACAGTCAGGCCAGGCCGCCCGGCGGCCTAGCCGCCTCCGACCCTGGGCGTGACGCCTGCTCAGACACTTGTCCACAGGAAGTCTCCCCTCGGGCACTTCGGCTGTTATACGGTCAAACCTCGAGATTCACCCGAGCGGCGTAGCTGACGCGCCAGGACCCCGAAGAGGCAGGAGTCGCGATGATCGAGATCGACCACGACGAGATGCGTCGGGTGTCCCAACGCCTGGAGGACGCGGCACAGCAGGTCCCCAGCCTGGCCAGCCGCACCCCTACAGGTGTGACGTACGGGTCACCGATGCTGGACGCGACCGTGGCCCGGTTCGTCTCCGTGGTCGACACCAGCACGAAGAAGACCGGTGACGAGATCGCCCGCCTCGCCACCGGGGTCGAGAAGACCTCTGAGGACTTCCCACGGCTCAGAGAGCACGTGCTGGCCGTCATCGCCGGGCTGCGCCGGCTGGTCCAGGTGTTGCGATGAGACGCGACAGCTCGTTGCTGGGTGCCATCGAGGGTGTCCCCGCCTCCTGGCAGAGGTCCGCCGGCCTGTACCTGGAGTGCGCCGACGAGCTGCGCCGCTCACGCTCGTGCACCTGGGAGGGCCAGGCCGCCGAGGCCTTCCGAGCCGCTGCCACCAAGGTCGAGAAGAAGATCGAGGACCATGCCGAGCTGAAGGTCGCCGCGTCCCGCATCATGGCCGCCCACTTCGCCGTCCTCGGCTCGGCGGAGGCCGCCAAGGAGCGCGCCAAGAGCGAGCAGGCCGACGCCTCGAGCCGCCTGGCCGCCGACGTCTTCGACTTCCGGGCGCTGAGCGACCTCGTCGCCGCCCGACAAGCCTTCGCCGAGGCCGAGCGCACCATCAAGACCTCCGCCGACGAGACCGCCCGCCGCCTCCAGGCCCTCCTCAACCAGTACGGCCTCGCCTGGGGCGAGGACTGGGGAGGCCCCCTCGGCTGGTTCTCCCGCATGGAACCTGTCAGAGAGGACGTGCTAGACGCGAGCTGGGACCACACCCAGATCCGCCAAGGGCGTCAGGGAACCTGCTACCTGATCGCCACCCTGGTCAACATCATGCGCTTCGACACCGGAGACGACTTCCTCCGAGAGCACGTCCGCTGGAACAGCGACAAAGAGCTCTTCGAGGTCACCCTGTACGTCGACTACAGGCCAGTGGTGGTCGAGGTGGACTACATCTACCAAAGAGGCTCCAACCACACCGTCGACGGCCTCCTGTGGTTCGACCTCTACAAGCCCAACGTCGTCAGCATCTACGAAGCAGCCGTCGGCCAGGTCATCGGCTGGGACGACCTCGTCGACGGAGGAACCCGGCAGTGGGCGATAGAGACGATCACCGGCCGACCAGCGGCAGCCCAAGAATCGACCTTCTTCATCGACAACGACGACCATCGACAGTGGCTCCGAGAGACTCTGCGTTCAGGCGGCATAGTCACCGCCGGTGGCGGAACATCAGACCTGACGTTCAAGAACGTCGATGTCGAACAACCGGACGGACGACTGATAACCAAGAGCGTGACGATCTTGAAGAGCCACGCATACTCAGTGGAACGAGTAGAGATCGACGGCTCCGTCTGGGTTCGCAATCCCCATGGACCTGGAGGCGGAGGAGGAGGGCTTATACACCTCTCCAGAGAACAGTTCGTCACCGCACTTCCTCATACCACAGCCCAGCCACTTCCCCAGGCCTACCACGATTCATCTGTCCCGCACCCCAAAGGCCGACGATAAGAGAGCATAGAGCGACATGCCTTCTGCCGACAACAGCCCTCCGAGCGACAGCTCTGGGAAACCGACAAAAAGTAAACACTGGGCACGAAGGGTCGTCTGGACATTTTTTTCGATACTTCTACTTGCTGGGGTCGGTGCGGTAGGGGTCAGTCCTTACCTGTGTCTGCCCGGCCAGAACGCGATAGTTCTCGAGTGCTGCGTCAACTCAATCAACGGAATGAAAATCAGTCCATCAATCACCGACGAGGACACTGTGACGATCCAGATCGGACGCGAAGTTCTTGGAGTAGCGGAAGAGTTGAACGTTGGCGATTCAGTGCGCGGCCCGTGGTGGTGGGGTCGACTGACCGTCGTCCGGATCGACCCCGACATGGAACGGGTCAACTGGGCCCCTCCAGCGTATTGTGATGAAAAACCCGAGAGGCCGGAATTGTTGCCGACACCGTGCAGCAGGTCGTCACAGACAGCCTGGGAGCAATGCATCAAAGAAAGAGACGAGGCGCTCGTAGCCCTGTCCATCCCTTCAGAGTGCTCCCCCAAAGACGGCGGTGGCGGGAGCGTCACCGTGCGCTGGACGCCCTGGTGAACTCTGACAGGACTGCGGAATCAGGTTCGTTTCTCCGACGCTGGGCACGGAGAGGAATGAGGACGGATCTCGTCTTTCTTGTGCTCGCTGGAGTCGGGTTGATACGGGCTCACCCTGACCTGTACCTGCCCGGTGAGACCGTGACTCTTCGAGAGTGTTGTCGAAACTCTGTTAATGGCGTTTACGCCGGAGTCTCGATCGGCGGTAAAAATACTACATCTATGGCGATCGGGTACAACAACCCGCTTCCCGATGGATTACGCGTCGGAGACTCTGTACGTGGCCCATGGTGGCGGGGGAGGCTGACAATCATAAGAATCGAACCCGACGCGGACAGGCTCCATCTCGCGAGGGAAACATCCGTCTCACCAGAATCACTTCACCCGGCAGGAAGTCGCGGGACCGTCACAGTGCGATGGACGCCCTGGTGACCTCCGATGCTGATGGCGCGCCGCTATCAGGCGACCGCGCGGACGCTGCCGGGCTTCCGCCGTCTCGTCAGAAACGTCCGCCGATGCGACGGAAGCCCGGAGCACCCGACCGTGAGGTCAGGGGACGGCGATGGAGAGGATGCCCTCGGGGTAGCCGGGGATCTTGATCTTGAGGTTGTGGCGGGGGACGTAGGCCGAGACCATCGGGTCGACGTCCTTCGGGAGCCGCTCGCCGGGCAGGTAGACCTCGTCGAGGATCACGTGAGGGGCGCCCTCGGCGTTGAGCAGGGAGCCCGTGACGTTGACCGCCTCGCGGACGTTGTCGGCGAGCATCGGGGTCAGGCCCAGCTCGGCGGCCTCCTCGGCGGCGCCAGCCGGCATCAGGCCGATCGCGGCCCCGATGGTCGCTGAGATCGCCAGGTCGCTCACCCACAGCGCGGCGAGGTTGCGGATGGGCTCGGTGATGAACACCCCGACCACCAGGCGGCTGTCGGCCGCCCGCGACGGCATGTCGGCACCGATCTCCATCTCTACGTCACGACCCAGCAGCATCTCGAGCATCTCGCGGATCTGCTGCGGGGCCGGCAACGGCGTCTTGCTCTGCATGGTCCTACCCTCCTTCGGTCCTAGGCTCAGGCCAGCACCGGCTCGATGACCTCCCGGAAACCTTCCGGGGTGAACGGCTTGGCGATCAGGAACAGCGCGCCGGCCTCCGCGGCCTGCTCGCGCATCTGCGGCGACCCCTCGGAGGTCACGAAGCCGAACGGGGTCTCGAAGCCGTTGGCGCGCAGCGTCTTCAGCAGGTCCAGACCACCCATCTCGGGCATGTTCCAGTCAGACAGCACGACGTCCGGCTCGTCGGCCTGCACGGCGGCGAAAGCCTCGACGCCGTTGCCCGCCTCGCGGACCTCCCAGTCGTACCCGGCCTGACGCAGGGTACGGATGACGATCTGGCGCATGACGCGCGAGTCGTCGACGACAAGAACCCTGATCATCAGATCTCTCCTTCCGGGTTCACACGGTTCAGCCAGATCACGACGTCCAGGGGATCACCGCGCCAGGCCAGGTGCAGCTCGTGCACCATCGGGTAGTCGGTGGGCGGCAGCTCGGTGGCCACCTGGGGCATGGAGAGCGTCCCCTGGTCGGGGAGCAGCGCCTTGACGTTGCCGCCGACGACGTTGGCGATCTCACCGAACGCGTCGACCAGGTCGTCGTCGCTGACCGGCTCGTCGGCACCCATGCCCATGAGCGCGCGGGCCAGCGCGTGGGCGGTGTCTCTGCTGGTGGTCAGGGCAGCACGGCCGACGATCGGCCCCTCGACCTCCACCCAGGAGACCACCGGGTCGTCGATGACGGGCGGGTCGCCGTCCCAGGGCAGCAGCAGGCCCTCGTCACCGTCGATCATCGCGGCGAACACCGCCTGGGCGATCTCGTACACCGACCCGTAGTCCATGATCGTGCTCATGCGTACTCCCTCATCGAGACGAGCCCGAGCAGCTCGAGCTTCTCCCTCATCGCCTGGGGTGTGAACGGTTTGATGAGGTACTCGTGGGCGCCCGCGGCCAGGGCTCGCACGATCTGCCCCTGCTCGGACTCCGTGGTGACCATCATCAGCGTGATGCCGCGCAGCTCAGGGTTCGCGCGGACCTTGGTCACGAAGGTCAGACCGTCCATCACCGGCATGTTCCAGTCGATGCAGGCCAGGTCCACCTCGACCCCGGAGTCGAGCACGTCCAGCGCCTCCTGACCGTCGCCGGCCTCCACGGTCTCGAAGCCGAGCTCACGAAGGTTCCCTCCGACGATCTTGCGCATCACGCGCGAGTCGTCGATCACCAGGGCTCTCATGACAGCGCTCCTCGGGGTGCGGCAGCAGGCTTGGCCACCCAGCCGGCCTTCGGACCAGCCTGAGTCGGGACCCGTCCGCCCGCAACGCCAGCACCCCCGGTGCCTGGCGACGGGACGGAGGGCGGTGCCGCGCTCGGCGCGGCGGACATCTTGCGGTAGGCGGACCCGGGGCCGATCTGCACCCTGTCCCACCGGGTGTCGACACCGAGAGTCGTCTCGGCGGCGCCGAGCATCAGGATGCCGTCGTCAGCGATCACCCGCGACATGTGGTTGAGGATCGCCTGCTTGGTCGGCATGTCGAAGTAGATGAGGACGTTGCGCAGCAGGATCACGTCGACCTTGCCGATCACCGGCGGCGAGGAGAGCAGGTTGTGCTGACGGAAATTCACCTTCGAGCGCAGGTCGGGGTTGATCTCCCACTCCGCCCCCACACGGGTGAAGTGGCGCACCATGAGCGGGGCGGGAAGGCCCCGGTTGACCTCGAGCTGGGAGTACCGACCGCTCTTGGCCCGGTCGAGCACCTCTTGGGAGAGGTCGGTGGCGAGGATCTCGAACGTCACCGACGGCGGCAGCGCCTCGGTGAGCGTCATCGCCAGGGAGTAGGGCTCCTGGCCGGTCGAGCACGCGGCCGACCAGATCTTCAGGTGCGCCGGGCGCTGCCGGTTGGCCAGCAGGTCGGGCACGATCTTCTGCTTCAGCGCGACGAACGGGCTGTTGTCCCGGAACCACGAGGTCTCGTTGGTGGTCAGGGCCTCGACCACACGACGCACCAGGATCTCGTCGTTGGACGAGCGCGCTCGCGCCACGAACCCCGTCACCTCGGTGAAACCGGCCTCGCGGGCCAGCGGCAGCAGCCGCGACTCCACGAGATACTCTTTCCCGCCGGGGAGCTGGATCCCCGACCGCCTGCGCACCAGGTCGGAGACCCAGGCGAAGGCGTCAGCGCTCAGCGCCACACCGCACCCCCGGTCGGGCTCGACGCCAGGCGCCGCTGGATCGCACCGGCGACCTCACCGATCGGCAGCACCCGGTGGGCCAGGCCCGCACTGGCCACCGCGCCGGGCATCCCCCAGACCACGCTGCTCGCCTCGTCCTGCACGTACACCGTGCCGCCGGCGGTCACGACGTCGTCGCAGCCGGTGCGCCCGTCGGCGCCCATCCCGGTGAGGACGACGGCGAGCAGCTGGCCGCCGTACGCCTTCACGGCCGAGCGGAACATCACGTCGACCGAGGGGCGGCTGTAGTTCACGGGCGGGTCAGAGTTCAGCTCGGTGGCGAACCCCTGAGCGACGCGGTGCAGCACCAGGTGGTGGTCCCCGGGGGCGATGTAGGCGTGGCCCGGTTCGAGCAGCTCTCCTCCCACGGCCTCCTTCACCCTGGTGGGGCCGAGCTTGTCCAGCCGCTGCGCGAGCTGCTTGGTGAACACCGGAGGCATGTGCTGCACCATGAGCACAGGCACCGGGAGCGGGGTGGCGAACGCCGAGAACACCCGAGACAGCGCCTCGGGGCCACCGGTGGACGAGCCGATGAGCAGGGCCCGCACCGGGTGCGGTGGGGGCTCGGTGCGCAGCCGCACCGCCGCCGACTTGCCGGGCTGCTGCGACAGCGCACCCGGGGAGAACGCCCGACGGCGGCCGACCAGGGCCTTGACCCTGGGCACCAGCGCGGCACCGACCTCTTTCATCGAGGCGGCCAGGCTGCCGGTGTTCGACGGCTTGGTGACGTAGTCGCTGGCCCCGGCGGCCAGGGCGTCGAGGGTGGCCGACGCGCCGCGCTCGGTCAGCGTGGAGAACATGATGATCGGCATCCGGTGCCCAGCCTTGCGCAGCGCGCGCACCGTCTCGATGCCGTCCATCAGCGGCATCTCGATGTCCATCGTGAGGATGTCGGGCCCGTACTCCTCGACCCGGGAGAGCGCGACCTTCCCGTTGGGGGCGGTGCCGCAGATCTCGATCTCGGGATCAGCGGCCAGCACGTCGGTGACCAGCTTGCGCACGATGGCTGAGTCATCGACGACGAGGACACGGATTGCGGTCACGGCGGCCCTATCTTGCGCGGTCTGGACGAGGTGGCACGGCTCTGGAGATGGTGTCTGAAACCCCTATCGACGCTGATGGCGCCGATCTGACCGATCGGCGCCATCAGCGTGGTGATCTCAGACCTTGAACTTGCCCAGCTGGGTCGCGGCCTCAGAGGCCCCGGCGGAGATCTGCTGAGAACCAGCAGCCACCTCCTGGGCCTGCCCGGTCGAGGCGGACACGATCCCCGCGACCTCGGTGATGTTCTCCGCGATCTGCGACGAGCCCGTCGCGGCCTCGGCCACGTTGCGGGACATCTCCGAGGTGGTCACCGTCTGCTCCTCCACCGCAGCGGCGATCGTCGCCGAGTAGTCGTTGATCTGCTCGATGATCGACGAGATCCTTCCGATCGCCTCCACAGCACCACCGGTGTCCGCCTGGATCGCCTCGATCCTCCTGGCGATGTCCTCCGTAGCCTTCGCCGTCTCCTGAGCCAGGTCCTTCACCTCACCAGCCACCACCGCGAAGCCCTTGCCAGCGTCCCCAGCACGAGCAGCCTCGATCGTCGCGTTCAACGCCAGCAGGTTCGTCTGCTCAGCGATCGACGTGATCGTCTTGACCACCGCACCGATCTCCTGGCTCGACACACCCAGACGAGCCACCTGCTCATTCGTCAGAGCCGCGACCTGCGTGGCCTCGGCAGCGACCTTCGCCGCACCCGAGGCGTTCCCAGCGATCTCCGCGATCGACGAACCCATCTGCTCAGCACCAGCGGCGACCGTCGCCACGTTCCGCGACACCTGCTCCGCAGCGGCAGCGACGACACCAGCCTGCGTCGCGGCCTCTTCAGAGTCCTTCGCGACAGAGGACGCGATCTCCGACAGGCGCGTCGACTCCGACGCCGACCCCTGGGCCATGCCGATGGCACCCTGCATCACCTGGGCCAACGAGTCCGCACCCTTGCTGTAGGCGGTGGCCACCCGACCGATCTCGTCGTGGTAGCGCACCTGCGGACGGAAGGTCAGGTCACCCCTGGCCAGAGCCTCGGCGGCCTTCTCGATGTCGTTCAGGGCTGTCTTCATCGAGCGCAGCACCAGCAGGCTCAGGCCGACGGCCAGCACGGCACCGGCGGCGAGGACGAGCCAGATGACGACCTTGGCGTTCGCCGCGATCTGGTTGCCCTGCTGGTCGAGCTCGGTGATGCGGGCGTTGGCGATCTGGATCTCGCTCCCGATCTGGTCGGCCATCCCCTGGCCCGCGGCGTCCATCTCGTTGTTCGCCCACGCGACCGCGGCCTCCGTGTCGCCGGCGAGCAGCAGCTCGCCCAACGTGGCCTGGGTCTCCCAGTTGCGGACGTGGGCGGCCCTGAACTCCTCGAACGCCTCGGGCGAGCTGGCGAACTGCCGGAACCCCTCGACCAGCTCGTCTCGCGCACCGGCGGTGGCGTTCATCTCCGAGACCCATGCCCTGACCTCGGCCTCGGGGGCCGTCAGCTGCTGCCAGCTCACGACCCGGTCGGTACCCAGGGCGAGCGACACGTTGCCGAGCAGGGCGACGATCTCGGACTCGTCGTTCATCTCTGCCTGTTCTCGGGCGAGCCTGTCCAGCTGCATGCCGGCAAAGGTCACCACGACCACGGCGGCCACGACGACCAGACCGACGAGAGAGATCATCTTCACGAGGATGGGGCGATCCATGAACCAACGCACTGCCGTCACTCCTTCATGTGCTGAGGGGCCGGGTCGGTGCGCTCCTCGCACCGGTCTCGGCCGTCTCATCGAATGCTCGGGTGGAAGATCTTCTTCCAAGGAATTCTTTTATGTCGCCTCGCAGCGAAGCAGGGGTCTTGATGGTGCGTGGTGGTGCCGACCTCGCACGGTCGGCACCACCGCACCCGGGTCTCACACGGTGAACCGCCCCAGCTGGGTCGCGGCCTCACCGGTACCGACAGAGATCTCCTGCGCGCCCGAAGAGACGTTCTGGGCATGCTTGGTCGACTCGGCCACGATCCCGGCGACCTGCGTGATGTTCTCCGCGATCTGCGACGAGCCCGTGGCAGCCTCGGCCACGTTGCGGCTCATCTCCGAGGTCGTCACCGTCTGCTCCTCGACCGCCGCGGCGATCGTCGCGGAGTAGTCGTTGATCTGCTCGATGATCGACGAGATCCTTCCGATCGCCTCCACAGCACCACCGGTGTCCGCCTGGATCGCCTCGATCCTCCTGGCGATGTCCTCCGTGGCCTTCGCCGTCTCC
>Ga0123356_10000134_pt1 | contig 82554 bp, 87 predicted proteins | sample TergutEmb28metaG_2_FD_92546 | JGI IMG/M metagenome (GOLD analysis project Ga0123356, IMG submission 92546) | Embiratermes neotenicus P3 segment gut microbial communities from Petit-Saut dam, French Guiana - Emb289 P3 | ecosystem: Host-associated > Arthropoda: Insects > Digestive system > Gut ...
ACCTAATATAAATTTTCTTCCAATACAACTAGCATATCATACATATATAGCTAACGATACTAATGATGTGTTATAGGTAATATTTTCTACTTGCTCAGAAATAAAAACGAAATGTCAACGAAAACAACTTTTCCTTGACTTTAGCTTACATTTGCAGTACAATGCAGCTACAAAGACTCACCACTCGAATTGGTGTCGTATGGCAACACTTTCCGGGTGAGAAATCTGCCGGATAGATGGTGACTCGAAATGTAAAACTCCCCACTTGGGGTGTTTTGCGTTTTATAGCTCTGTTATTTCTGCAACAATGCGCTTCTTAACTATAGAAATATAATCATTTGCATCTGTTCTATCCTTTACCGAATACAGTGCTGCACCAACAATCATATCTGCTAATTGAATAAGGTTATCTTTTTTTGAATCTATAAATGATATATTGTTTACTGAAAAATCAGGAAGATTTTTTCTGAAAAAAGTTTTTACGGCACGGCGATGGTTGATTCCTTTCTCTCCATCAATGGCTATGTTTGCTTTTTCAATGCATTCACAGAAAATCTATGGACAGTTTACCATAAAAGCAGTAAGACTACCAACGGTCTGCTATAAAAGACGACTATCAATTAAAAGAATCATTCCTGCAACTCCATACACTGTAGGAGTATTTGTGCTGTGGCGTGTGCATCACCCATTGCTCTATGATGGTCTCTATGCTCTATTTCAAGATAGTTTGCGACAGTGTTAAGCTTGTGATTTTCCAATTTGGGGAAGTTTCTGCGAGCCAATGACAGCGTGTCTAATACATCGAAATTGCACTCTAATCCTTGCCTTACAGCATTAAAGTTAATGAAACTCATGTCAAAGCTTGCATTGTGGGCTACAAGAGCACATCCATCGCAAAATTCCAAGAATATAGGGAGAGCTTCTTCAATTGTTGGCTGCCCTACCAGTAATTCGTCTGTTATCCCGGTAATTTCTGTAATCCTCCAAGGAACAGGAACGCATGGGTCAATTAGCTGATGAAATTCCTCAGTTATAACACCATCTTCAATTTTAACCGCTCCGATTTCCGTAATCTTATGCATATTAGCAGAAAACCCGGTGGTTTCGATATCAAATACGACGTAAGTTTTCTTTTTCATGTAACTGTCCCCTTGTGTTTCAACGTTCACCTTACATTGGTTTTAAGCAATCGATTGGAATAACATGAATTCCGTCATCTCTGGTGTAAAGCGCTCCCCCGGCTGTTATTACACACAAAAATGAAGGCTCATCTGCACCCTTTGAGACCACCTTTTTTTGTAATCTGAGCAGAGATGCAGCGCCTTCGCCAACACGGTGTGCTCCCAGCTTTACTTCCACTCCTGCCCATTTCGTGCCAAGCTCAATAATTGCATCAACTTCAACACCATTTGAATCATGGTAATGACTTAGCTTAGCACCTATTACCTCAGAGTAAACCAATAAATCTCTAATACATAGATTTTCAAACACTCCTCCCAATGTACGAGGGTCTCTTTCGAGGTCACAGGGACGTGCCTTTAGTGCACTTATAGTAATTGATGGGTCGGCTAACATTCTTTTTGGAGCTTTACGCAGACGAAGTTTATCACGTAACTCGGGGAACCATTGAGGAATTTCATCTATCACGTAAAGTCGCACTAGAGTAGAAAGATAGTCAGATACTGTTTGCCTTGAAACATCGCCGAAGCGGGATTGGACATCGGCAACAATTGTGCTTAACCCCGCTTGAGTCATGTTCGTTCTGGCAACTGCCGCAAGAAGATGCAAGGCTAATTCCGGGTTTCTTTTTTTATTATCTGCCTCGGTAATATCTGTTTCAGCAAGAGCCATTATGTATTGGCTTGGCAGTATCCCTGCATCATCCTTTTTCGCATTTATATTTTCCGGCCAACCTCCGCGAATAATCAGGTTTATGAGTTTTTCCTGTGAAAGTTTTGAAATACCGGAATCTATTTTATCCCCATCAAAGAGGGATAGAAGACTTACTGCTCCCGATGAATCTCCGCTTTCAAATAACGACATCGTATGCATACGGATTCTGCCTATTCTTCCGGCACCGCTATGTGTAAAACTCCCTTCTTTTGGTGTTACAGAACCTGTTAGTAAGTATAATCCTTTTTCGCTTGTCCTGTCTGACGCAAAGCGAACTGCATCCCAAATTGCCGGCACCTCTTGCCACTCATCGACAAGAAGAGGTTTACTTCCACCGAGAATAGATGCAGGATTAAGCTTTGCAGCTTCACGGTTTGAGTAGTTATTTTCAGGGTCTAACATAAACACAACACTATTTGCATGGTTGAGTGCTGTCCACGTTTTTCCGCACCACTTAGGACCTTCAATAGATAACCCCCCAAACAGTGTTAAATAATGTTTAATTTTTATGTCTATTAATCTTTTTTTGTAACCCTTTTCAGTAAGAGTCATAAACACATCCCCACATCCCACTTAACCATTTGCATAATTTCTACTTAACCATTTGCATAATTTCTACTTAACCATTTGCATAAATTTACCACAACAACATTTGACTGTCAAGCATTTTTTATAAGCAAAAAGCCGCTGCAGTGCAACGGCTTTTTTTATATAATTATCTGTTTATTCCTGCGTATATGCTTCCTCTATCCGCTCATAAGTTAGGTCGGCGGTGGAGGGGAGGAGAAGGTCGGCACCTTTTAGGTGCTCGGGGGAGCCTATGCCTATGGCTGTCATGCCGGCGGCTTTTATGGCGACTATGCCTGCTCCTGCGTCCTCTACACCTACGCAGTTTGAGGGGGAGAGGGAAAGATAGTCGGAGCAAGCGAGAAAGATGTCGGGGGCAGGTTTTTGGTTTGCTACTGCCCCTGCGTCTGCGACGTAGTCGAAGAGATGCCCAACTTCCAGCCTTTCGACTATCAGTGGCGCGTTTTTGCTTGCTGAAGCGATTGCGGTTTTTATGCCGCGTTCTTGAAGGTCAACAAGCAAATCGTGAATTCCCGGGAGTATGTCCTTTGGTGTAATTGTATTAATCAAAGTGACATACTCATCGTTCTTTTCTTTTGCGAGAGCTTCTTTTTCCTCATCGGAATACCTGTTTGGGACACTGTCTTTCTCGAGAATAATCTCGAGACTGTCCATACGCGGCACGCCTTTTAAACGTTCGTTAATTTGGCGGTCAAAATGAATGCCAAGCCTATTTGCAAGGTTCTTCCAAGCAAGATAATGAAACTCTGCGGAGTCTGTAATAACTCCATCCAGGTCAAAAAATACTGCTTTTAGACTACTTTTCTCCATCCATCCGTACCCCTGTTAAGAAGAAACTATTGAACACAAAGTAGATAATTACTATCGGCAGAACTGTGATACACGCTGCTGCCATGACCTGTGCCCATTGTGTGCCTGCATCTCTTGATGAGAAGGTTTGAAGACCGAGTGTAACCGTAAAGAGCTGAGGTGTACGCAAGTAGAGCATCGGACGAGTAAACTCGTTCCAGAAGCCCATAAATACGAACACGCTTTGCGTTGCGATTGCAGGTCTCGCAAGCGGCAGACTCATGCGGAAGAATAGAGAATATCTTCCGAGTCCGTCTATTGTCGCAGCTTCCTCGATATTCGTTGAGAAGTTCAAGAAGAACTGCCTCATAAGAAAGATATATGAGATATTAACCGCTGCAGGTAAAATGATTGCTTGATATGTGTCTAACATTCCGAGTGTGTTCATTATCAGGAAGTTCGGAATAAGAAGCACCTGTGCAGGAACCATTATCATCGCAAGCAGCAGAATGTATATTTGGTTTCTGCCCGGGAACGACAGCCTCGCCAAAGCATAGCCTGCCATCGAGTTCATGATAAGGTTAAGTGTTGTTCCAATGATAGCCACGATAAATGAGTTTAGGAACCATCTTGGGAACAGCGATGTAAGCCCCAGTACGTACGTATAATTTTCAAGCGTCATCTTGGTGCTTACCAGCCCCATTCTTCCGCTGACCACTTCGGAAAGTGGTTGGAAGGATGCAGATATCATCCAGAGAAACGGGTATAGAGTAGCTGCTGAGCCGCATACTAAAACTATGTATAGCAGTATCCGTAGCGGATTATACTTTTTCTTTACCATATCAATACACCTTCTCTTCCTTATTAATCTTATTAACAATCAGAGAGATTGTCAGAATGATAACCGCAAGGATAACCGCCAGTGTAGCCGCATAACCCATAGCACTTTGCGGTCCGAACGCATATCTGTAAACGAGCAGCGATATCGTCAGCGTTGAGTTTGACGGTCCGCCCGAACCGTTTGAGAAGATATACGCCTGGTCAAACATTTGCAATGTGCCAATTATACCTGTCAACAATACATAAGTCGTGATTGGCTTTAGATACGGGATTGTTATACTGAAAAACTTCCGCACAACATTGGCGCCGTCAAGGTCAGCCGCTTCATACATTGATTGCGGTAAATCGACAAGGCTTGCAATATAAAGCGTCATATACATCGGAACCGTTGACCAAATATTCATCAGCATGATCGTTTGCAATGTAAAGTTTGTATCTTGCAAGAAGTTAATACGCTGAGAAATAATACCCAAATCCATTAAAAGGCTGTTAACGGGACCTTGGATGTTGAACATAAACATAAAGATAAGCGTTAACGCCGAGCTGGACGTCAGTGTCGGCAAAAACAATATGCTTCTAAAAGCCTTGCTGCCTTTAATTCTTGAGCTGAGCACGTATGCCAGCGTCAATGATATCAGTGTTTGCAAAGGCACAACAACTACTGAGAACGTAAGGCTGTTTCGTATCGCTCTCATTGCCATCTGGTCTGTTGCAAGTCTGGCAAAATTAGATATTCCGACCCAGGTATATGTGCGATTGAATAAGTTTACACTATGAAAGGACAAATACACGACAAAAACGACAGCCAACATAAGGAAAATGGCTATGAGAATGATTGCAGGAGTTATAAATGCATAACCTTGTAACCATTCCTGATGTCTTCGTGTAAAACGGCTTCTTTTGCTTTGTACATTACTTTGTACTTCAGCCATTTCAGCACCTCCCGATTACTATACTTTTATTACATCAGGCAGCATAATATTTACTTACGCTGCCTGATATTGAGACTATGCGTTAGTTTCCGATTTGCAGTTCTGACTGCTCTTGAACTTGCTTGAATGCATCTTCGACAGAGATGTTGCCGTTTATTGCATCAAGTACGAAGTTTTGATATTGGTCATTAATGATGTTGCCATAAAGACCCATGCTCCATGGAACAGCATATTGAACTTGCTCAAGATGTGTTTCGAGTGACGGGCTTGCTTTTACATCAATTGCATCTGCTACGTCTTGTCTTGAGGGAAGTACGCCTGCAGCTTTGCACCATGTTGCCATTCCGTCTGTGCCTGTTGCAAATTTAATCCACTCGAGACCGAGCGCTTTGTTGTTTGATGCTTTATTAAGTCCGTATCCGACTGTGAAGAGCATTGAGCTTGCTTGACCTTGGAGTGTAGGCATATTAAGAACTTCAAAGTTTACATCGCTGAACTCTGAGTTGAGATAACCATAGACCCAGTTACCTTCGTCCATGATTGCTGTTCTTTTTGTTCCGAATGCTTCACCATTCCAGCCCGAACCTAAGTCTTGCGGTCTGTTGACTGCGTTTGTGTGTTTAAGATCCATGTAGATTTGGAAGTTGCTGATAACTCCGGGGCTGTTGATTGTCGGCATACTGTCTGAGCCGACAACTGTTGCTCCGCCTCTTGTGAGAATGTGCAGATTTCTTGCAAGGTCAATGTTGAATGTCATTGCTTGCACTGAGTTTGCACCATAATGCTCATCAAGCTTTTCTTGGAACCCCGGGAGCCATGTTACTAAATCTTCCCACGAACCCGGAACATCTGCTGTTGTAAGACCAACATCGCTGAGCATATCTGTATTTACATACAGTGCCAGTGTTGAGAAGTCTTTCGGTACAGCATAGAAATCGCCGCTGCCGCCGATGAAGCCGTTTACGAGGTTGTCGAAGAATGCGCTTGCATTTACGTCATTTCTGTCAAGCGGCTCGAGAACGCTGATAGAATCGAGGAAGGGGAAGAAGTTGACGTCTACATAGAACACGTCCGGAGCTGTACCTGCAATAAGGTCAGCTTGGAGTTGTGTGTTGTAATCTGTGTAGAGTCTGTACGTGAGAGTCGCGCCTGTTTTCGCTTCAAAATCTGTTTTGAGTTGTTCCATGCCGGCTGTTTCAGCGTCGTTACCGCCCCAGATGCCGACTACTAACTCTGTGCCTGAGAAATCGTCACTGCTGCCACCGCCGCTATCGCATGCTGCAATAACGAACACAAGCAGGAGACTTGCAAGGATAATGCCAATCGTTTTCACTTTTTTCATTTTTTTCAACCTTTCTGTTTGAAAATTATTTAATCAATTCAGGGGCTTGCGAAGCTCGTCCCTAAATGTGATTTCTTCATCATAGACGTGCACGTCTACAGTATCTGAACCTGTCAGGTTAATAATCTGCAGCTCATCTTTAGTGATTTCGATAGAGAGCTTCTGACCCTTCCAAAAAATATAGAAATGAAGTCTTTTCCACGAGTCAGGAAGTATCGGGGATATTTGAAGCCTTCCGTCTATCATACGCACTCCGCCGAAGCCGTACACCGCAGATTGCCATATTCCGCCGATTGACGCGGTATGTATCCCGGCATCTGAAGTTTTCATATTTCCGCCTAAATCTATCTGAGTACAACGACAAAACAGCTCATAAGCCAGCTCACGATTTTTCATATCTGCGGCTAAAACTGCGTGTGTTGACAGCGATAACGACGAGTCATGCAAAGTTCGCGGCTCATAGTAATTCCAATTCGCTTTTTTAACATCGAGCGAGAACAGATTTTCCATAAGCAAGAACAAAATCAGAACATCAGCTTGCTTGGAAACTTGAATTTCATTTACTTGGACTAAGTTATAGTCTCTGAACAATTCACCGATATGAGTTTGATTTTTATATTTAGTAAGGTCAATATCCTTTAATCCGAGATATGTTTTATTCTGAGCAAGAACCAAGTCTTCTTCTCTCGGCTGCGGCAAATAAATCTTATCAATCAGGCTGACAAACTTCTCATATTGCTCATCAAGCTTGAGTTTATCATTTAACGCATTAAACAACGTCGGGTTTCTTTTCCCCAATGTATCATAATACTCGATTGCTTTATTAATATTCCAGTGTGCCATATAATTTGTAAATGCGTTATCATCAATATGCTCTTTATATTCATCAGGTCCCATAACACCATTTATATGGTACATACCGTCTGCTTCGTCATACTCAAATCGTGATGCCCAAAAGATTGCCGTGTCAAATATCACTTCATAGCCGTATTTTTCCATGAAGTCCTCATCGCCTGTGACCATGTAGTATTCCCAAATACCAAAGGCAACATCGGCAGATATATGAAGCTGTATAAAGCCCGACCATATCTTAATTCGCTCACCTGTTACAATATCAGCCGCTCCCCAGATAGGTGTAACCTCACCATCTTCAAGACCTGCCGACTCCCATGGATACATCGCGCCGATATAGCCATTGGCTTTTGCTTTATTGTGTGCTCCGCCAAGCGATAAGTAGCGATATTCGCATAGCTTACGTGCAACATCAGGCTGAGAAAATGTAAAGTATGGAAGAGTGAAAATCTCATTATCCCAGAATGTATGCCCTTTATAACCCTCACCGGACAATCCTTTTGCCGCTATACTCATTCTCGCATCATGCTTTGGCGTCATAATTTGCAAGTGATATTGAGCAAATCTTAGCGCAAGCTGGTCAAAACTATTCTCTGTTTCTACTGTCACGGGGATATTATTCCAAACTTCCTCTTCCCACTTCTTGATACTTTCCGCTAAAAGTATGTCATACCCTTGAGCAAACTGTTCTTTCAACTCTTGCAGACTGTCTTCTTGCAATTGTTTTAATGTTACGTTTGCGTTTTTTAAGTCGTGTGATGTCGCGACATAAGAAATTTTTGTAAGCTCAAGCTTCTCACCTTTTTTAACATTGATGCTGTAAACACTGAATAGTCTGCGTCTTTCCATTGTGATAAAAGGCTCGACCGGTGCAGGCTCGCCGTTGATTTTTACGTTTACTCCTGCGGTCAATACAAAGTCAATTTTACTCTGTGTTGTCGTTTGAACATACTGCATAAACTTCTTTTCGTAGAAACGTTTTTCTCCTTCAGAGAAATGCTGAGTTCCCGTATTTGTCAAAGAGCCGTCAATCCCTGTTTTGATAAGAATATCCGTGTCTTCATCAACTGTTATTGTGAGTTTTTGCCCCATTGTATGGAGATGTGCAAGTGATACAAAACGCTCAAACACCATTTCGGCTGTAATCCCGTTGGGACTTTTCCACTTAACCTCACGCTCAAGCAAACCTGTCTTAAAATCAAGGCTTCGCTGATAGTTAAAGGTTTCTCCTTTTTCAAGACTGAACTCTTCGCCGTTAAAGCGAATTTCAATCGCAGTCATGTCGGCAGCGTTAGGAAGCTCCGTAACTTCATTTTCATCGAAACGATTAAATGTACCTGCCACAAACATATTGCGTACTTGCCCTGTATAGCTTTCTTCAAGCGCTGAGCGCACGCCCATATACCCGTTTCCGAGGCAGAACACAGCTTCGCACTTGCCTTGAAAATCCTTATGAAACGTTGTTTCAAAGACCTTCCATGCATTCTCTTCATCATATTTAAGCGTAGTATCAAGACTTCCTTCAAAAGCGTTTTTAAAGCTGGGCATGTGTACCTCCGAAAAGTGTTACTTATAAAAGAAATGATTTGATGCGTAGATTAATACAACAAGTCCAAAACCAATCATCGCGAAGCTTATTATCGCCGGCACTCCAAAAATAGTAATAACAATTGCAATTACTGCTGAAATCGGGAGATATAGAATGATACTCTTTTTAATGTCATGCGTGTTTGAAAAAACGAATGCAGAAATTATTCCCGCGATTATCATAAAAACCATTCCGGCGACAAGTGCCCAAGTGTTTATTTCAAGTATTCCGCTATCGAGTATACTGTTTTCGAGTGCTGTGCTATCTTCCACGAGCTTCTTCACTTTCCTCGTTTTTTGGTATTTCCCAAATAAAAAATACACTTGTGTCTGATAAGTAGTCATGGATTGCTCTGCCTGTGATGAACATTACGACGATGCTTGCTACGCCCACAGCCCATCCGATAAACGGTATAAAGTATAAAATCTTTGTCAGCTCACGCAGCCCTGTATACATTAGAACTGCTTTTGTCCCTGTACTGTCCCGAACAGCAGTCTTACTAAACATTTTACCGGCTGTTTGTCCATACGTCGTTATAGACACCATTGCAACCCCATAAACAGCAAACAGTAGCGTAAAAAGGAAGTTAGATATAAATACCGATGCACCAATGACCCCAAGCATTATCAATTGAACAGGAAAAACAAGTATAATAAAGTCTACCGCCACCGCTAATATTCTGAGTATACTTTTTCTGGTATTATTCTTTTTAATGGCGGTTTTTTCTGTCATGTTTATTACTGCTCTATTTTTCATCATTCGCAATACATAAGATGAGTCATTATACAATAGTAAAATGCAGAATACAATCTATATTTTGGTTATTTTGCTAGCAAAATAACAAAATTTATACCCAAATTTTTGGTATAATGTGATAATACGACATGTGTCAGGGGGAAACGCTTGCGTTTCTTTAATGGCTCGCTTGCGAGACTATGGGGACTGGTTCTATTGACAGGTTTACTTTTTGGAGGATAATAAAATGCCGCACCTATTTCTTGTTGAAGATGATAAAGCAATTGCAAAAAATCTGATGCTTTTATTACGCTCTGAGGGCTTTACGGTTACTCATGCCGCGACGCAAAAAGAAGCACTTGAGTTTGCTCACGAGACAAGGTTTGATTTGGCATTAATCGATATTTCTTTGCCTGACGGCAATGGCTTTGCTGTTTGCACGGGAGTTAAAGAGGGCAAAAATGTACCTGTTATATTTTTAACAGCCTCAGGTGATGAAGCTAGTGTAGTAACAGGCTTTAATATGGGTGCAGACGACTATATCACAAAGCCGTTTCGCCCCAGAGAGCTTGTTGCAAGAATCAACGCAGCCCTACGGAGAGGCGGAAGTACACCGACTGTTTATGATGTTGAAGGACTGCGAATTGATACGGCAAGTAGCGTCGTTAAAAAGAAAAATGAAGAAATCTTCCTGTCAGCCCTGGAGTATCGGTTACTATTGGTCTTCCTAAATAACCAAGGGATAATCATTACGCGCAACAAACTGCTCGACGAAATATGGGATGCAGCGGGTGAGTTTGTCAACGACAATACATTGACCGTTTATATTAAACGTTTGCGTGAGAAAATAGAAGATGACCCTGCCAATCCGCAAATAATCGTAACCGTACGTGGAATGGGATATAAGCTGGGAGGAGCAAATGTTTCGCAATAAAGATTTTCTGAGAGTATCTCTATTTGCTTTTGGGCTTGCAGTAATACTTATAACAGCCGGTTTTCTTGTCAGTACTCGGACAGGATTGCTTGTTTCTATAACAACTCTTGTGTTTGGCAGCATTTTCTTTTTCTTCACACGGGAAAGATACCGTAGCATTTCACGCATTTCGTCACAAATCGATGCTGTTTTGCATAACGAAGACCGTTTCTCTCTCGACGGCTTTGATGAGGGCGAGTTATCCATACTGCATAACGATATAACAAAAATGACCCTGCGTATAAGGGAGCAAAATGAAGCACTTGTCGAAGACAAAAAGTTTCTTGCAGATTCATTGGCTGACATCGCTCATCAACTGAGGACTCCACTAACATCAACAAACCTGATTTTATCACTTCTTGCAAAAAACCCCTCAGAAGAAGATCGTCATGATTTTATCCGCGAAGTCGAAGATTTATTGGCACACATGGATTGGCTCATCACTTCATTATTAAAGATATCGCGCTTAGATGCAGGAGTTACTGTTTTTCAAAACGAAACTGTGCGTGTTGATGATTTAGTAACCGCAAGCACCCGTTCTCTCGCGATTCCTCTGGAAATCCGCAACATCGCCTTAAAGGTTAATATCCCTGACAACGCAGTAATAATGTGTGATATGGCATGGCTTTCCGAGGCAGTATTAAATATTCTTAAAAACTGCATGGACAGTATTGGCGAAAATGGCTCTATTGAGATTTCTTGTGTAAGTAACTCTCTCTATACCGAGCTATCTATACACGACAGTGGAAAGGGCTTTGAAAACAAAGATATTCCGCATCTATTTGACCGCTTTTACCGTTCAAGCAGCGACAACTCCACAGGCTACGGGATTGGTTTAGCACTGGCAAAAATGATAATCGTAAAACAAAACGGTATTATTTCTGCAAAAAACCACCCCGACGGCGGAGCTGTTTTTATTTTACGGTTTTCCAATACCACCTCCTAAGGATGCACCTCGCATCACGCTACGGGTGTGTCCGGTGTTTAAGATATTTCTAACAGCTATGTGACATATCTGTCACTTTAAAGTCACCTGATAGTCACCCTGCACTGTTATAGTACAAAGCATAAACACGAACAAATCGTACTATCCAGTAAGAAAGGTGGGTTTTGCCCAAATGGAATTATTAAGAGTAGAAAACCTTAGTAAGGTATATGGAAAAGATGAAAATCAAGTTATAGCACTTGATAATGTGTCTCTTTCAATTGAAAAAGGAGAGTTTGTCGCTATTATTGGGTCGAGTGGGTCGGGGAAGTCGACACTGCTGCATATTATTGGCGGTGTTGACGTGCCGACGGACGGCAAGGTTTATCTTGACGGTCAAGATGTATACGCCCAAAAAAGCGACAAACTCGCTATTTTCCGCAGACGGCAGGTCGGTCTTATTTATCAGTTTTATAACCTGATACCGACCTTAAACGTCACGGAAAATATAACCCTGCCCGTTTTGATGGATAGGCGGGAGGTAAATAAGGAGCGTCTTGACGAGCTTATGCAATTGCTCGGGTTATCAGGAAGACGCAACCATTTACCAAACCAGCTCTCAGGCGGTCAGCAGCAGCGCGTCTCAATCGGACGTGCGCTAATTAGCGCTCCCGCTGTAATGCTCGCCGACGAGCCGACCGGCAACCTCGACAGTAAAAACGGGCAGGACATCATTGATTTGCTAAAGCAAAGCAATAAAAAATACGGTCAGACTTTGATTCTCGTCACACACGATGAAAACATTGCGCTACAAGCAGACCGTATAATCAGCATATCAGACGGCAAAATCGTGCAGGACGAGAGGGTACGCTCATGAACATATTCAATATAGTAACCCTCGAAAGTCTGAAAAAGAATCGGACACGCACGATTGTAACAATTATAGGCGTAATCCTTTCCGCCGCCATGATAACAGCCGTAACTACATTCATCGCTTCACTCCAAAACTGGCTGGTACAAAGCGAAATCGACCGCAGAGGTGACTGGCACGTCGAGTTTATCGATGTCGATAATGCATTTGTGCAAGAGCGGCTAAATGATGATGAGCTTCGAAATCTTGCTGTTATACAAAGCATCGGCTTCGCTGAGCTTGAGGGAGCGGAAAGAGTCTTGCCCCATGACGGTGCTCCGCTGCCATATCTATTCGTTAGAGGCTTCACCGAGGAAGCACTTGATATGATTCCAATACCGATAATCACAGGTAGACTTCCGGAAAATGACAACGAAATTATTATTTCACAACACATTGAACATACAGCGCGCGTTAAGTTTAATGTAGGCGATAAAATCACACTGCCTATTGGCGAGCGAACCATTGACGGGAAAAGACTGGGTCGTCAAAATTCAATTGTATTTAATGAAGACTATGAAGCCCTTGAAGTGTTCACACCGAATTTTACACAAGCATTTACAATTGTAGGTGTTTACCGCCCTGCATTTGAAAACCACTCATCACAGTTTTTCACTGTTATTACAAAAACAAGTTTAGAAACCGCCACAGCACAAGAAAACTACTTCTACGTGCTTGCCGCTTTAAAATCACCGCAAAACGTATACGACTATACAGAAGCAGTAGCAGGCACTTTCAGCTTTTCCTTCAACTCAGGGCTGCTTCGTTTTCTCGGTGTATCAAACCACGAAAACTTCAACACCATACTTTATTCACTCGGAGCAATTTTAATATCTTTAGTAATGGTCGGGTCAATCCTGCTTATCTACAACTCATTTGCCATATCAGTAAGTGAGCGTTCACGGCAGTTTGGCATACTTTCGTCTGTCGGAGCAACAAGCAAACAAATCAGAAAGTCTGTATTGTTTGAAGGTATATGTGTTGGCGCAATAGGCATACCTGTAGGTATCATTGCAGGAATCGTTGGTATCGGCATAACAATCCGCTTCATTGACGGGATAGCAGGTGAAGCTTTCTTCGGCAGCACATCAATAACTCTTTCAGTCTCACTGCCCGCTGTTGCTGTTGCCGCACTTGTATCCGCACTCACAATTTTTCTCTCAGCTTACATCCCCGCAAAGAGAGCTTCAAAACGCTCTGCAATAGACATCATTCGCCAAACCACCGACATAAAAATAAAAAATAAAGTTATGAAAACATCTCCGATAACTCAAAAACTGTTTGGTCTCGAAGGAACACTTGCACTGAAAAACTTCAAACGCAGCAAAAAACGTTATCGCAGCACGGTTATCTCTTTATTCGTAAGCATTGTACTCTTTATCTCAGCGAGTGCATTTGCATTGTATTTACAGAAAGGTGTAAATATTTCAGTTGCAGATTACGGCTATGACATAATGTTTTCGTCCGATTTAATGGAAAGAGACGACATTGTAGACCTTTTCTACAAGCTTCGTGAGGTCGATGATGTTTACGACGGCTCATACTACAGCGGCGTAACTTTCTACGGCGGAGAAATACCGACAAGTCTTCTAAGCAGACGGTTTATTGAGTTTAACCATATTGATGATGTTCATGATACAGTAAGTATAGGCGGAATCATCTCTTTTATTGATGATGAATCATATCAGCGCTATTTATCTGAGCTTGGTTTATCCGAACTGACAGCAGAGCGCAATATTTTTCCTGCGGTCGCTAAAACACAGGAATATAACAGAGAAACCCAAAGATTCATTTCATTTGATATGTTCCAAGATACAAGCGAGCTTCCTTTGCAAATATCGTCAAATCACGATTACGATAATGATGAGCGCCTCTATAAAGAAGCGTCTATAAAGCTTGTTGACACAATGCCTGCTGTTGTTTCACAAAATCACTATGCAGGGCTCATAGTGTTTGCACCATTCTCGTCAATAGGTGAGTTTCCTTTTGACCCGGATGAACATTTCTCTCAGGTGCTGACCTTCTTGTCAACCAATCCCCTTCGTTCCGATGCTGAAATGAGATTAATAATCGACGCAAAAATGAATTCTCTCTCAGCAGCAGGTGCACTCTCTACAGGCTACAGCTTCTTTAATGTCGCACAGAGTCAGCAAGAAAACCGCAGCATCATATTAATTATGAACATCTTCACCTACGGCTTTGTAATACTAATTTCACTAATCACAATAGCAAATGTGTTCAACACAATCTCAACAGGCATAAATCTTCGCAAACGCGAATTTGCCATGCTTCGCTCTGTCGGCATGACTGACGGCGGTTTCAATAAAATGATGAACTACGAATGTCTCTTCTATGGCTTGAAGGCACTACTCTTCGGACTCCCGACCGCCCTGCTTGTAACCTTCTTTATCTACCAAGCTGTCACAGAAGGAGTCGATGTACGCTTCACACTCCCCTGGAACAGCATCGCAATCAGTATCTTCAGCGTCTTCGCAATCGTCTTCATCACAATGATGTACTCAATGGACAAAATAAAAAAAGCCAACATCCTCGACGCCCTCAAAGACGAACAAGCGTAAAAACTGCTTTCAAGAAGTTGAGTGACTGTCGCAATTTTTGTGACAGTCACATTTTATTGCATTGAAGTTGCTTATGAGATATAGTGTATTCAACAAGTAATCAACACTAATTTTGGAGGAGTATATTTATGACACATAGAATTATTGGTGACAGCTTTCCTGTTTTGGTTTATACGCTTAACAAGGGTGAAACTGTTATAACGCAACGTGGTGGTATGTCATGGCGAACGGCAGATATTGAGATGGGCACAAATACGCATGGCGGGTTTTTGAAAGGTCTGCGCCGCTCGCTCGCGGGAGGAAGTGTTTTTATTAACACATACACTGCTCTGAGCGATAATCAGGAGGTTGCTTTCGGGCTGACATTCCCTGGAGAAATTAAGTCCTTTCAGCTATCCGGCGGGAAAGAAATTATAGCACAAAAAAACGCATTTCTTGCGTGTACTCAGGACATTGACATAGATATGCACTTTAATAAAAAGATAGGTGCAGGCTTATTCACGGGAGAAGGCTTCATTTTAGAGCGTTTCAGCGGCGAAGGTGAAGTTTTCATCGAAGTAGATGGTAAATCTTATGAGTACGACCTTGCCCCTGGCGAGCAGTTGCTAATCGACTACGGTTACTTAGCCGCAATGGAACCAACTGTTACATTTGATATCGAAACAATTAAAGGCATGAAAAACATCGTTTTTGGCGGCGAAGGACTGTTTTTAGGAAGGCTCACAGGACCCGGAAAAGTATGGCTGCAAACCCTACCAATCACAGGTCTCCAAAGAATTATAGCCGCCAGTGTCGAAAAAACCACTTAGTTATTTTTAAATATCGACCTTACCACATGGACGCCTGCGGCTCCTGCTTGTGCTAAGCCGCGGGTGATTCCTGCTCCGTCGCCTGCGCAGTAAAGACCTTTTATTGCTGTCTCGAGATTATCTGACAGCTCGGGACGGGCTGAGTAGAACTTTGCCTCGACCCCATAGAAGAGGGTGTGTTCGGAAGCAAAGCCGGGGGTCACCTTATCGAGCGCTTGAGTCATTTCGATAAGGCTTATCATTGTGTTGTACGGCAACACAAGCCCTAAATCGCCGGGGATTGCTTCTTTCAGCGTCGGCTCCAAGAAGCCCTCGGCAATTCGTTTTTCCGTGGAGCGCCTGCCTCGCATGATATCGCCGAACTTTTGAATTATCAAGCCGCCGCCCGATAAGTCATTAGCCCTGCCGCATATTTCTCTTGCGTATTCATTCGGTTTGTTAAACGGCTTCGTAAATACGTGCGAAACAAGAAGTGCAAAATTCGTATTTTCTGAGCCTAGTGCAGGGTCATAGAAAGCATGACCATTTGCCGCAATTACTCCGCTATGGTTCTCAACAACCACGTAACCCGAGGGGTTTGAGCAAAAAGTTCTGACTGTGGAGCCTGTTGAAGAATTAAAGATAAGCTTCGCTTCGTAGAGATGGCGATTTATATCCTGCATGATAACATTTGATGTTTCCGCTCTGACTCCGATGTCAACCTGATTACATGTAACAGATATACCGTTTTTGCCTAAGATTGATGAAAGCCATGCAGAACCGTCTCTTCCGGGCGCGATAAGGATTTCCTTACCTTGAAATTCCTGCCCGTCTTTGGTCTTTATCCCGACCGCTCTCGTCTCACCGTCCTTCGAGGTTGTAATAATATCTTCAACTTCTGTTTTGAAGAGCATTTCAACCTTCGACTGCAATGAATCGTAAATCGATTTCATAACGAGCAGATTCATCTCGGTGCCTAAATGGCGAACCTTTGCTTTCAGCAGCTTCAGCCCCGCACCATAAACCTTCTGCTCAATCATATCGACTTCAACGCTCGTCGGGTCAGTAATATTCGGCGGAGCGCCGTTTGCAAGATTTATCTCATCAACATAGCTTATTAGGTCGAGAAGCTGAGATGCAGGCATATAGTCGCCAAGCCAACCGCCAAACTCGGCGGTTATATTAAACTTGCCGTCGGAGTAAGCTCCTGCCCCTCCGAAGCCGCAAGTTATCGAGCATGCAGGGTGACACCCTGCAAAACCATCCTTGCCCTCAGACATCGGGCAAAGCCTCGCTTTTTTGCTCATAATCGGGCATTTTCTGTTATATATATCATAGCCGCGGTCGATTAAAAGAACCTTTGCATTAGGTGCAAGCTTTGTCGCCTCCCAAGCAGCATAAATCCCGCAGGGTCCGGCTCCTACAATAATCAAATCATATATCATCTTTACACGTCCTTTATAGTAATTAATAAAGTCTCTCTCTTGCAATTTTATATTAAAAAATATATAATTTCAACTAAATTAACAGGAGGTTGGTAACTTGGAAAATATCACAGGAACTATTGAGATGGAAGATGGAGGACGGATAGAGTTTGAGCTTTATCCCGATTTAGCTCCACAATCTGTGCGTAACTTCGTGTCTTTAGCTCGCGAAGGTTTTTATGACGGACTCAAATTCCACCGAATTATAAGAGACTTTATGGTACAAGGCGGCTGTCCGCAAGGAGAAGGTACGGGTAACCCCGGATATGCAATTCTCGGGGAGTTTGAAGATAATGGCGTAGATAACGATTTAAGCCACGAGCGTGGGGTAATGTCCATGGCTCGCAGCTCTGATTTTAACTCAGCCGGTTCACAGTTTTTTATTTGTCACGGCGACCCACAATTCCTCGATGGTGCATATGCTGCTTTCGGAATGGTAACAGACGGCATGGATATCGTTGACGACCTCGCCGAAACCCCTGTCACAGACAGTAACGGCACAGTTCGCCCTGACGACATGCCTGTCATGCAGTCTGTCACAATAGACAGCGACGTGGAATTACCTGAACCGGATAAATTCCCTGCCAGATAACAGTATCGCCGCCCATAAGGGCGGCGATATTATTTATTACACTAACTCAAGTACTGCACATTCAGCGCCATCGCCGCGGCGAGGGCCTGTTCTTGTTATACGAGTGTAGCCGCCGTTACGGTCTGAGTAACCGGGGGCTGTTTCCGCAAACACTTTTGTTACAACGTCTTCACGTGTAATAAATGACAGAGCAGAGCGACGTGATGCAAGAGTGTTCTTCTTGCCGAGTGTTATCATTTTCTCTGCAAGCGGTGCAATTTCTTTGCAACGTGTAACCGTTGTTTCCATTTTTCCGTTATCAAGAAAGTCGGTAACCTGTTGACGGAGCATTGCCATGCGTTGATCCGTCGGCTTCCCTAATTTACGTCTACCGGGCATTTTACTATCCTCCTAGTTTTCCTCGCTCTTTAGATTTAATCCCATCATCGCCAGTTTATGAATTACTTCCTCAAGCGATTTGCGTCCCAGATTGCGAACTTTAATCATATCATCTTCAGTTCTTGAAATCAGGTCTTCAACCGTATTGATGTTCACACGCTTGAGACAGTTAAAGCTGCGAACCGAAAGGTCAAGCTCTTCAATTGTCATCTCAAGAACCTTATCACGCTGGGCTTCTGCTTTTTCAACAACTGTTGATTGATTTCCAATCGATTCTGATAAATCAGTAAACAGCGTGAAGTGGTCGCAAAGAATCTTTGCTCCGAGCGAAACAGCATCTCTTGCTGTTATTGTTTTATCTGTCCATACTTCAAGTGTTAATTTATCAAAGTCAGTTACGTTTCCGACACGAGTATTTTCAACTGTGTAGTTAACTTTATGAACAGGTGTATAAATCGAGTCAATCGGAATAACACCGATTATCGGTTGTTGAAGCTTGTTACGCTCTGCTGACATATAGCCGCGACCGTGGTCGATTGTAAGCTCCATGCTAAGCGTAGCATCAGGGCTAAGTGTTGCAATATGCAAGTCCGGATTTAATACTTCCACTTCGCCATCGGCTTTAATATCGCCTGCCGTTACAACGCATTCACCTGATGCATCAATGTAGACGGTTTTCGGTCTGTCTGAATGAAGTCTTGCAATAATCCCTTTAACATTAAGGATAATCTCTGTTACGTCTTCTTTAATTCCGGGAATTGTCGAAAACTCATGCAATACATCCAGTGAACCGGATCTGATTTTTACTGTGGTTACTGCTGTTCCCGGAAGGGATGACAATAATATTCTGCGAAGTGAGTTGCCTAATGTTGTACCGTATCCGCGTTCAAGCGGTTCAATTACATACTTACCGTAAGATTCGTCCTCGGGTGACTCAATACATTCTATACGCGGTCTTTCTATTTCAACCATGAAATATACCCTCCTTTTATATTCTGCGCTGTGCGTCGTGAGAGGTTAGTGAGCGAAATTACTACTTAGAGTAAAGCTCTACTATGAGTTGTTCCTCAATCGGAATATCAATGTCTTCTCTCGAAGGAACTGTTGACACTTTTGCAATATGAGCATTGGCATCATATTCCAGCCACTTTGGTGGTACTCTTGAAGAATTTGCTTCTATGACTGATTTTAGTTTATCTAACCCGCGGCTGCTTTCTTTTAAAGAAATAATCATGCCCGGTCTGACTAAAAATGACGGAATATTGACTTTTCTTCCGTTAACGAGGAAGTGCCCATGTAATACCAGTTGTCTTGCTTCTACACGACTCATTGCGAAACCAAGTCTGTAAACTGTGTTATCAAGCCTTGTTTCAAGTAGGGCGAGTAGGTTTTCACCCGTTTTGCCCTTGCGCTTACTTGCCATTTTAAAGTAACCGCGAAACTGGCTTTCAAGAACGCCATAGTACCTTTTTGCTTTTTGCTTTTCGCGAAGCTGTAATCCGTATTCTGACGTTTTGCTGCGCCCTTGTCCGTGTTGACCCGGAGGATATGGTCTACGGTCTGCAGCACATTTTTCTGTGTAGCATCTGTCGCCTTTTAGAAATAGCTTCTGCCCTTCTCTGCGGCAAAGGCGGCAAACTGCTCCTGTATATCTTGCCATATTCTGTTTACCTCCTTAAACTCTGCGTCTCTTAGGCGGACGACAGCCGTTGTGTGCGATTGGTGTTACGTCTTTAATCATTGTGACTTCAAGACCTGCTGTTTGAAGCGCTCTGATTGCCGCTTCACGTCCGGAGCCCGGTCCTTTTACAAAGACCTCGACTGTTTTCAGTCCGTGCTCCATCGCAGCTTTTGCTGCTGTTTCCGCTGCTGTTTGCGCTGCAAAGGGAGTTGATTTTCTGCTGCCGCGAAAGTCCATTCCACCTGCTGATGCCCATGATATCGCATTACCATGTACATCTGTCACTGTGACCATCGTATTATTAAAAGATGATCTGATGTGGACTGCACCCTTCTCTATATTTTTCCGTTCGCGACGTCTTGTTCTGGTCTTTTTACCTTTTGGTGGTGCCATTTGTCTCACTCCCCCCTTACTTCTTCTTGTTAGCTATAGTACGCTTGGGACCTTTGCGCGTACGTGCGTTTGTTTTACTGCGTTGTCCGCGTACCGGAAGACCGCGCCTGTGTCTCAGTCCCCTATAGCTTCCAATTTCAGTCAGTCGTTTAATATCAAGTGCAACAGTTCTACGCAGGTCACCCTCAACCATGTAGCTCTTGTTGATGCACTCACGAAGTGCGGTTTCTTCTGCTTCTGTAAGGTTTTTCACCCTGGTGTTCGGGTCAATGCCCGTTTCAGCAAGGATTTTTCTCGCACTTGTTCTGCCGATTCCAAATACATAAGTCAGTCCGACTTCTACTCGCTTGTCCTTAGGCAGGTCAACTCCGGAAATACGTGCCATATTACTTAATCATCCTTTCTATCCTTGTCTTTGCTTGTGTTTCGGGTTAATGCAAATTACCATAACCCTGCCCTTGCGCTTAACAATCTTACATTTTTCACACATGGGTTTCACTGACGGTCTAACTTTCATAATCTGTTTCCTCCTACTTGCTTCGCCAGGTTATTCTGCCTCGGGTCAAATCATAAGGTGACATTTGCACCGTTACCTTGTCTCCCGGGAGAATTCTTATAAAGTTCATCCGGAGTTTTCCGGAGATATGCGCCAAAATCGTGTGCCCATTTCCAATATCCACATGGAACATTGTGTTTGGCAATGAATCGATAACAGTTCCTTCAAGTTCAATCATGTCATCTTTTGGCATCTTGCATCCCTCCTTCATTGCATTTTTCTGCGATGTCTTCGTTGCGAGTTTCAATCGCATAAGAAGCTAAAAAACGTCGGATTTCATTATTTGTTATCTTCTCGCCTGATTTAAGCTTTTCCGCTATGTAGCTGTCTGCTTTGCCATCAAGCTTGATATGTTTATTTTTTTTGCGCTTAGGCTTCTCGTATCTGCGCCCTTTTCCATCTGCCAGTAGTGAATAATTTTCATCAACCGCTACTACTATAAACCGTTTACCGGCATCTCTGCCATTTAATGATATTACAATGTCAGCTACACTCATGGCATTCCCTCGCAAACGGTGAGAATTTCCGGCTCTCCTTCAGTTATAAGGATTGTGTTCTCGTAGTGTGCCGAGTTTTTCCCGTCAGCCGTTACAACTGTCCAACCGTCGCTTAAAACTTTTATGTTTGGAACTCCGGCATTTACCATCGGCTCAATTGCAAGTGTCATTCCGGGTAATAAACGTGGGTCTTTTTTCAGCGGGTACTCAACAAAGTTTGGAACCTCGGGAGCTTCGTGGAGCTTCGTTCCTATTCCGTGACCCGTCCACTCTCGAACAACAGAGAAACCGTTTTTTTCCGCATGTTGCTGTACTGCCTTTGATATATCGGATATTCTGTTACCTACAACTGCGTATTTGAGACTCTCAAAGAAGCATTCTCTTGTAACCTTTAAAAGCTTAGCTGATTCGGCACTTCCTTCTCCTGCAATATATGTTGCAGCGCAATCTCCAATATATCCGCTCTTTGTTGCTCCGATATCTATACTGACAACGTCACCGCTTATCAGCTTACGCGAGCCGGGTATCCCATGTATTACTTCATCATTAATTGAGATACATATACTCGCCGGGTAATCCCTATACCCCAAGAAGGTCGGGGTTGCTCCGCTGGATGTAAGGAACTTTTTTACCGCTTTGTTGATGCTTTGTGTCGTTGTTCCCACCGTAACCATTGACCCTGCCAAGTTTCGGGCAAGAGCTGCAATTCTTCCGGCTTCCCGCATCAACTCAATTTCGCGAGCGGTTTTCTGATTTATCATATCCCCAATACTTTCAGAACCTCAGCGGTTTGTTCAGCTATTCCGTACTCTCCGCCTACTTCTTTAAGTTTACCTTGTGCTTTGTAGTAACCGATAAGTGGCTCTGTTTCCTTGTGGTATGTTTGCAATCTATTTAAGATTGTGTCTGCTTCATCATCTTTTCTGATGATTAAGGCTGCACCGCAAGCATCGCAGATGCCGTCTTTTGCCGGTTTTTTTGTTTCGACGTGGTAGATAATGCCGCATTCAGGACATGTGCGTCGTCCACCTAGTCTTTTAACTATGACGTCATCCGGAACTTCGATTGATAGCACTGCTTCAATTTCAACACCTTGCGAATCAAGAGCTTCTGCCTGAGCAATTGTTCTCGGCATACCGTCAAAAATGTAGCCGTTCTTGCAGTCGTCTGCAGTGAGTCTTTCTTTAACGACACCGATTATTACATCGTCGGGAACAAGGTCACCTGCATCCATGAATGCTTTTGCTTTCAGCCCAACCGGCGTGCCATTTTTGACCGCTGCGCGAAGAATATCTCCGGTTGAAATTTGCGGAACATTTAGTTTTTCGACAAGTACTTCTGCTTGTGTGCCTTTACCCGCTCCGGGCGGACCTAATAAAATTAATTTCATTAATTTTTCTCCTTATTCCAGAAATCCCTTGTAGTGTCTCATTAAGAGTTGTGATTCGAGCTGCTTTATGGTTTCGAGTGCGACACTTACTACGATGATGATTGACGTACCGCCCATCGATATACCCGATGCTGCTGCTGTTGGTGAAACTGCACTTATTATCAATGGTGAAATCGCAATGACCGCGAGATACAATGCACCAAACAGAGTTATCTTTGTTAACACCTTTTGTATGAACTCACTTGTTGGCTTACCTGCTCTGAAGCCCGGGATAAAACCGCCATTCTTCTTGAGATTATTCGCTATTTCAACAGGGTTAAATTGTACTGTCGAGTAGAAATATGAGAAGAATACGATAAGCAGGAAGTAGACGACCATGTATAGTATACCGAGTGAATGCGACCCGTCCTGCTGTGGTCCCGGCGGCGCAAAAATGTTCATTACCAATCCATCTCTCCATCTTGGTACAAACACAACTATCGTTGCCGGGATTGATGCTATTGATTGTGCAAATATTACCGGCAGAACACCGGACATGTTAACCTTCATCGGCAGATGTGTGGATTGCCCTCCATACATCTTTCTGCCAACAACACGTTTCGAATATTGAACGGGTATTCTGCGTTCAGAGTTTTGAACGATTACAATCAGTACAATAATTGCTAAGGCACCAATCAGCATAAGAGCGTGTATCCACCATGTTGACGGTCTTTCAATTGTGCGTGATATCATCTGCCCGATTTCTGTCGGGAACCTTGCAACGATGCTGACAAAGAGGATTATTGATATACCGTTACCGATACCAAACTCGGTAATTTGCTCACCCATCCACATCAGAAGAGCACTTCCTGCCATAAATGTTGCAACTATTACAACTGCCGGAAGCCAGCCCTCTGCACCGGGAGCAAGCATAGAGCCGCCCATCATTGGGTCTGAGCTGCTGATCATTGTATAAAATGCATAGCCTTGAAGTGCTGCAATACCAACTGTTCCGTAACGTGTGATTTTCTCGATTTTTTTCTTGCCCTCTTCGCCGCCTTCTTTACGAAGTCGCTCAAGAGCAGGAATTGCAATCGTCAGAAGCTGCATGATAATAGATGCGTTAATGTACGGTTGTATTGACAACGCAAATATCGATGCACGTTCAAGAGCACTGCCGGACATTGTATTTATTAGCCCAAGAACAGTGTTATTAAGCTGTTGGAAATACTCGCTTAATAAACGTGTATTAACATACGGTACTGTAACCGCATTACCCAATCTGTATATAAGTACTATAAACGCCATGAAGATAAGCTTTTTTCGAATATCTTCGACTCTCCACGCGTTACGTAGCGTTGCTAGCACGGTTAAACCACCTCTGCCTTTCCGCCGGCTTCTTCAATCTTACGTTTTGCCGATTCAGAGAATGCTGCTGCTTTAACAGTCAACTTCTTTGTTAATGTACCATTACCAAGAACCTTGACACCATACTCACACTTACTCAGTACACCTGATTCAAGAAGTGTTTTTTCGTCTACTGTTGTTCCGGCTTTAAACTTGTTGAGTGATGCAAGATTTACCGATGTGAGCGGTTTTGCAAAGATATTGTTAAAGCCTCTTTTCGGAACACGACGAGCAAGCGGCATTTGTCCGCCTTCAAAGCCGATTCTTGTTCCGCCACCGCTTCGTGATCTTTGACCTTTATGTCCGCGTCCTGATGTCTTCCCGTTACCTGTACCATGACCGCGACCTTTTCGTTTGGCTACGTGGGTTGAACCCTTCGCCGGAGAAAGTTCATGAATTTCCATAGTTTTACTTACTCCTTACTCTTCCGTTACTTCAATCATATACTTAATCTTTTCGATTTTTCCTCTTGTTTGCGGATTATCGGGTTGTGTCGAAACATTTCCGATTTTTTTGAGCCCGAGGGATTTTGCGGTTGCAATGTGTTTATCGTGCCTGCCGCTTATACTCTTAGTGAGTTTAATTTTTAAGTTCTTTGCCATAATACCCTCCTAGCCTACAATTTCTTCCACAGTTTTGCCTCTGGTTTTTGCTACTTGTGTCGCATCGCGCAGAGATTTGAGCCCTACCATTGTTGCTGCTACAACATTTTGCGGATTGTTGCTGCGCAGGCATTTTGTTCTTATATCGGTTATTCCTGCTGCTTCAACTACTGCACGAACTGCACTTCCGGCAATAACTCCTGTTCCGGGCGGTGCCGGCTTGAGCAAAACTCTGCCTGCTCCAAAAGCACCGATTACTTCATGCGGTATTGTTCCGCCTGATGTTGTTATTGTCGTTACATTTTTCTTTGCGTCCTCTATACCTTTGCGGATAGCTTCCGATATCTCGCCTGCTTTTCCAAGCCCGAAGCCGACTCTGCCTGCTCCGTCGCCCACAACACAAAGTGCTGCAAACTTGAATATACGTCCGCCTTTTACTGTTTTCGCAACACGGTTTAAGGAAACAACTTTTTCCGTAAATTCAGATTGAACTTCTTCTCGCCTATTGTCCCGTCTGTTGTCTCTTCTGTTATCTCTGTTTTGATTTCCGTATGACATTATGTTTCCTCCTCCCGTTAGAATTTCAGTCCGCCCTCACGGGCAGCTTCTGCAAGTTCTTTAATACGACCGTGGTAAATATATCCGCCTCTGTCGAATACGACATCTTCAATACCACTCTTTTTAGCACGTTCGGCAACCTGCTTGCCAACCTTTTGCGCTCCCTCTTTATTTGAACCTGAGCCTTTAAAGCCCTTTTCAATGGATGATGCCGAGCACAGCGTAATACCTTTTGTATCATCTATGATTTGGGCATAGATGTGCTTTTCGCTGCGAAAGACGTTGAGTCTGGGACGCTCAGAAGTGCCCGAAATTTTACCGCGAACTCTCTTATGACGCTTTTTACGCTGAGCGTTTGTATCCGGTCTTTTTATCATGGTTATGCACCTCTCTCCCTACTTGACACCGGTCTTGCCTTCTTTGCGGCGAATGACCTCATTTGCATATTTGATACCCTTACCCATATAAGGCTCGGGTGGTCTTTTCTTTCTTACATCAGCGGCAAACTGTCCGACCACCTGCTTGTTGATTCCGCTGATAATGACTTTATTTGGTGCAGGAACATCAATTGATATTCCGTCTATTTCGTCAATGATTACCTGATGTGAATATCCGAGATTCATTATTAACTTTTTGCCTTCTTTTGTTGCCCTGTAGCCAACGCCGTTAATATCAAGCTCTTTCGTGAAGCCGTCTGTGACACCAATCAGCATATTGTTGATAAGTGTGCGCGACAGTCCGTGTAAGCTTCGATGACGCGGTGCATCGGTCGGGCGAGTCAGGTTAATTATTGTACCTTCCATATCGATTTTAATATCAGGGCATATTGACTGTTCCAAAGTACCTTTCGGACCTTTAACCGTCACATGATTAGCTTCCGATACTTTTACATCGACTCCTGCCGGTACGGTAATTGGTGCTCTTCCTATTCTTGACATCTTTATCGAACCCCCTTACCACACAAACGCAAGGACTTCGCCGCCGATATTGGATTCACGCGCTTTTTTATCGGTCAGGACACCCTTGGATGTTGAAATAATGGCAACGCCAAGCCCTCTGAGAACATAAGGAAGCTCGTCCGCTCCGGCATATACACGTAAACCGGGCTTTGAGACTCTTCTGAGTCCTGCGATTGCTTTTTCGGCACCATTGTATTTAAGGGTAACTTTAATAACACCTTGAACTCCGTCGTTTACTATTTGGTAGTTCTTGATATACCCTTCTTGTAATAATATTTCTGCAATTGCTTTCTTCATATTAGACGCAGGAATATCAACTGTTGAATGCTTAGCCGCACTGGCGTTTCTGATACGTGTCAGCATATCGGCAATTGGATCTGTTATTTGCATTTTGCTTTCCTCCTAGTTAGAGTTACAAGCCTTAGCCTGTTTTCGCATCGAGGTTTCAACCTTATAAACTGTATTGACCTTTCGATGTCGATTGGTTTCGCGACTTACCACGAAGCTTTACGAACGCCCGGGATTTGTCCCTTATAAGCGAGGTTTCTGAAACAGATTCGGCAAACACCAAAATCTCTCAAATACGCATGAGGTCTACCGCAGATTTTGCAACGGTTGTAGCGGCGTGACGAGAATTTTGCTTTCCCTTGCTGCTTTAGAATCATAGCTTTCTTTGCCATTATAATAATCCTCCCTACGATTGAATGAACGGAGCACCGAGAAGTGTCAGCAGCTCACGAGCTTCTTCGTCTGTTTTAGCGGTTGTGCATATTACTATGTCCATACCACGGATTTTTTCGATTTTATCGTAGTCGATTTCCGGAAATACGAGCTGCTCTTTAAGTCCGAGAGCATAATTTCCGCGCCCGTCAAATGAGTTTGGGCTGATACCGCGAAAGTCACGAACACGCGGAAGTGCGACATTAAGAAGTCTATCAAGAAACTCCCACATTTTGGCTTGCCTGAGCGTAACCTTAACACCAACAGCCATTCCGTCGCGAAGCTTAAAGTTTGCAACTGATTTACGTGCTCTGGTAACAACAGCCTTTTGACCTGTTATCATAGAAATATCTTTAACAACAGCTTCAAGAGCTTTCGCATTATCTCTTGCATCACCGCAGCCGACGTTGACTACAACCTTCTCGACCTTAGGAATTTCCATAACGCTTTTATACCCGAACTTTTTCATCAGTGCAGGAGCAGCCTCTTCTTTATATTTTTTCTTCATTCTTGTCATATTATAAGACTTCTCCCTTCTTAGATTTCAGCGTCGCATTTTTTGCATACGCGAACCTTTTTACCGTTTTTATCCAAACGGTGTGCAGGTCTTGTTTGTTTACTGCACTTAGGACAGATACGCATAACCTTGCTTGCGTAAATCGGCGTTTCTTTTGTGATTATTCCGCCGGCTTCACCTTGTTTCCTCGGTTTTTTATGTCTTTTTGCAACATTTATACCCTCAACAAGAACTTTTCCTTCTCTCGGGTCTGCACTCATAACCTTACCTTGCTTGCCTTTATCTCTGCCGGCAAGAACTATAATTGTATCGTTTGTTTTAATATGCATTTGTATACTCCCCCATCAAATTACTTCGGGAGCCAGCGATAGGATTTTCATATATTCCTTGTCGCGAAGCTCACGTGCCACGGGGCCAAAAATACGTGTTCCTCTGGGGTTCTTATCTTCTTTGATAAGTACTGCGGCGTTTTCGTCAAAGCGAACATGCGTGCCATCTGCACGATGTACATCCTTTGCAGTCCGAACTATTACAGCTCTGACAACCTCACCTTTTTTCACTGTGCTCGCAGGTGCAGCTTTACGCACGGACGCAACTATTACGTCCCCGACACCGGCATATCTCCTGCCGGAGCCGCCCAGTACACGGATACATTTAATTTCCTTGGCACCTGTATTATCGGCAACCTTCAGAAACGATTCTTGTTGTATCATATCCTACGCTTCCTTCCCTTGAAGTTTATTTCGCTTTTGATTACTTCGCCTTCTCAATAATTTCGACGAGTCTCCAACGTTTATCTTTTGAAATCGGGCGGGTTTCCATTACGCGAACTACGTCACCTGTGCCGCAATCATTATTCTCGTCATGAGCTTTAAGCTTATATGTTCTTTTGATTATCTTCTTGTAAAGCGGATGTGCTACTCTAGATTCGACCGCTACAACAACTGTTTTATCCATTTTATCGGAAACTACTTTGCCGGTTCTTGTTTTTCTTCCTGCGCTTCTTGTTTCACTCATCTACCTAACCTCCTGCTTGCTCGAGCTGTTGCCGGCGAATAACTGTCTTGACTCTGGCAATATCTTTTCGTACTTGCGATATCCTAATCGGATTATCAAGTTGGTTAGTCGCGTGCTGCATTCTTAAAAAGAAGAGGTCTTTTTTTAGTCCCGTAAGTTTTTCTTGTAACTCATCAGGGCTGAGTGTTATTACCTCGCTTGCCTTCATCTTATTCACCACCTGTCTCGTTTGCATCCTCGGTTGTCGGTTCTGCTGTTATAATTGGTTCCGGTTTTTGCTTATAAACTTTAATCTCGTTCGGGTCAATACCGTCACGTTTAATAAACTTTACTTTACATGGAAGCTTGTGTCCTGCAAGACGTAATGCCTCACGCGCCACATCTTCTGTTACTCCGGCGATTTCAAACATTACTCTGCCGGGCTTTACAACTGCTACCCAGAAATCGGGTGAACCTTTACCCGAACCCATTCTGGTTTCTGCAGGCTTTGAAGTAACGGGCTTATTCGGGAATATTTTAATCCAAACCTTACCGCCGCGTTTTGAATAACGGGTCATCGCGATACGCGCTGCCTCTATTTGATTAGCTGTAATCCATGACGGCTCAAGTGCTTGTAAGCCATAGTCACCGTAGGTTATTGAATTTCCGCGTGTTGCTTTCCCCTTCATGCGGCCTCTTTGTTGTTTGCGGTACTTAACTCTTTTTGGAGATATCATCAGTTACCGCCTCCTTCCTGTGAAGGTCTTTCTGAGGGTCTGTCCGAAGGTGTTCTGTCGGAAGGTCTATCTGAAGGAGCTCTGTCAGTCGGTCTGTCTGAGCGTCCTGCATAAGGTGGTCTGCCACCTTGTCCGCCGCCTCCGGGTCCTCCGCGGTTGTAACCGCCGCGGTCTCCGCCGCCATGCGGTCCGCGATTTCCGTATCCGCCGCGATCTCCGCCACGGTCTCCGCGGTCACGGCGTTCGCCGCGGTCGCGTCTGTCTCTGGGCGGTCTTGAAACGTCCATCGTTCTGGGTGTAGTGCGAAGTGTTTGGCTGAGGATTTCCCCATTGTATACCCAAACCTTTACGCCTATACGTCCGTAGGTTGTTGCCGCTTCCGCAAAGCCATATTCAATATCGGCTCTGAGCGTTTGAAGCGGAATTGTTCCCTCGTGGTATGCTTCGCTTCTTGCGATTTCTGCACCACCGAGACGTCCCGACACCATGACTTTTATACCGCGAACACCAAGACGCATTGCTCTGCTCATCGCGTTTTTCATTGCACGGCGAAATCCGATACGTTTCTCCAGCTTCGCCGCAATGCCTTCAGCTATAAGCTGCGCATTGGTGTCGGGATTCTTCACCTCGACGATTGATAAAGCGACAGGCTTGCCGATTTTCTTTTCAATGTCGAGACGTATTCTTTCAATTTCCGAGCCGCCTTTGCCTATGACAACACCGGGGCGCGAGCAATGAATGAATATTTTTACCTTAGCATTATCGCGTTCAATCTCAATTTTAGGAACACCTGCAGAAAACAGTAATTCCTTGAGATATTTACGGATATTATAATCTTCAACGATTAAGTCGCCCACTTTGTCAGCACGTGCATACCAACGGGAATCCCAATCTTTAATTACGCCGACTCTAAAGCCGTGTGGATTAACTTTTTGTCCCATCTGTTACACCCCTATTCCTTTTCTGCGACGATAATGGTTATGTGTGACGTTCTTTTATTTATCCTATGAGCTCTTCCGCGTGATACCGGTCTAATTCTCTTGAGTGTCGGACCGGGGTTTGCGTAAGTTTCGGATACGTAGAGATTCTCAGGGTCCATCTCATGATTGTTTTCAGCGTTTGCTACAGCCGAGTTGAGTAGTTTTATCATAACCTCGGATGCTGCTTTTGGGGTCTGCATAAGTATTGCTTTAGCAGTGGTTGTATCTTTACCTCTAATAAGGTCACATACTATTTTGACCTTTCGCGGAGAGATTCGCACGTATTTTGTATGAGCCTTCGCTACCTTAGTTTCCATTTCTGCTCCCCCTATCTCGATGTCTTGCTGCCTGCGTGACCGCGATATGTGCGTGTTGGAGCGAATTCACCAAGCTTATGACCGACCATGTCCTCTGTTATGTATACGGGAACATGGCGTCTGCCGTCGTGTACCGCTATAGTATGACCGACAAAAGTCGGGAAAACTGTGCTGGCACGAGACCATGTTTTTAAAACCTTCTTCTCGCCTGCTGCGTTCATTTCATCTACTCGCTTTAAAAGCTCAGGTGCAGCAAAGGGACCTTTCTTAACACTTCTACTCATATTATTTTATATCCCCTTTCCTACTACTTCTTACCACGACGTTTTACAATGTATTTATCATTTTGATTTCTTGCTTTGCGTGTCTTATATCCGAGTGTCGGTTTACCCCAAGGTGTTACAGGTCCCGGGCGTCCTATCGGAGCTTTACCCTCACCGCCGCCGTGCGGATGGTCTACCGGGTTCATAACCGAGCCGCGTACCGTCGGGCGAATACCCATGTGACGTTTGCGTCCTGCTTTACCTATATGAATATTACCGTGGTCAGTATTTCCGACCTGACCGATTGTTGCCATACAATTGCTACGCACGAGTCTATGCTCACCGGAGGGCATTCTGATTTGAGCCATTTTGCCTTCTCTTGCCATCAGTTGAGCTGCTGTTCCTGCACTGCGTACAAACTGAGCACCTTTACCTGGGTAAAGTTCTATGTTATGGATAACTGTACCAACCGGAATCGATGTTATCGGTAGTGCGTTACCCGGTTTGATATCAGCTGTTTTTGAAGAAATAACCGTATCACCTTGCGAAAGTCCGACAGGAGCAAGAATATAGCGACGCTCACCGTCAGGATATTCGATAAGTGCTATATTTGCTGAACGGTTAGGGTCATACTCTAAGCGAAGAACCTTTCCGGGAACGTCAAATTTGTTGCGTTTGAAGTCGATGATTCTGTATTTTCTGCGTTGACCGCCACCTCTGTGACGTACGGTTATACGACCGTAACTGTTACGCCCCGAGTGTTTTTTAAGAACCTCGGTTAAGCTGCGTTCAGGTCTTGCTTTTTTGTCTAACCCGTCAAACCCGGAGACAGACATGTGACGTCTCGACGGTGTTGTTGGTTTGTAAGATTTTACAGGCATTATGCTAATCCTCCCTAAACAAGTCCTTCAAAGAACTCTATGGTCTTGGAGCTGTCCGACAATTTAACAACAGCTTTTTTCCAGTCTTTTCTGCTGCCTGCAGGATAACGCCCCATGCGTTTTGTTTTGCCTTTCATATTCAATGTAGTAACTTTTTTAACTTCGACATCGAATAAATCTTCAACGGCTTTTTTAATTTCAATCTTATTTGCACTTGGTGCAACTTCAAACACATATTTTTTAAGTTCAACGTGCTCTGTTGACTGCTCCGAAATTATCGGACGTAAAATGATGTCACAAGATGTTTTCATTATGAATATACCTCCTCAATCTTTGAGAGTGCAGCTTTGTCCACAATGAATGTCTTTGCATCCATGATGTCATAAGTATTCAGCAAAGTTGCGAACGTGGTTTTAACTCCGGGAATATTTCTTGCACTCATCACGATTGTGTTGTTGATATCAGGTGTTACTACGAGAGCTTTACCTTCTACCCCGATTGCATTTAGAAATTTCGCGAAGTCTTTTGTTTTAATTGCTTTAAGTTTAATGCTGTCAACAACAATAATCTTGTCATTACCCGCTTTAAGAGATAATGCTGATTTGAGTGCCAGCCTTTTGAGTTTCTTGTTTAACGAATAGCGGTAGCTGCGTGGTTTTGGTGCGAATGCCACACCACCATGTGTGTAATGCGGAACACTTTTTGAGCCTTGACGCGCTCTGCCTGTTCCTTTTTGACGGTAGGGCTTTGCACCGCCGCCGCGGACTTCAGCACGTGTAAGTGATGATTGTGTCCCTTGTCTTCTGTTTGCAAGATGGTTTTTAACTGCGGCATGAACTGCCTTTGTATTCGGCTTTACGCCAAAAACAGCTTCGGAGAGTGTCACATCACCGACAACCTTGCCTTTCATATCGTGTACTTTTACTTCCGGCATTTTTCTCTCTCCTTCCTTATGCGTTCTTTACTGTATTTTTAAGATATACAACGCCGCCTTTTGGTCCGGGTATTGCACCTCTTACGGCTATCATATTCTTCTCAGCGTCAACTTTAACTATATCGAGATTTTGCACTGTTACCTGCTCGGCACCCATTTGACCGGCACCCATCTTACCTTTGAAGATTCGTGCAGGGTCTGTACCTGCTCCCATTGAACCTGCATGACGATGAACAGGTCCGCCGCCGTGTGATGTTGCGGTTCTGCTTGCACCATGACGTTTTATAACACCGGCGTAACCTTTACCTCTGGAAATCCCTGTTACGTCTACACAGTCACCTTCCGCAAAAACATCCGCTTTTACTTCATCACCGACATTTAATGCTGATGTATCTTCCAAGCGGAACTCTTTCAGATATCTCTTTGCAGTAACTCCTGCTTTTTTAATATGTCCTATTTGCGGTTTTGTAAGCTTGCGTTCTTTTACATCTTGAAAACCAAGCTGTACTGCTTCGTATCCGTCACTCTCTTCGGTTTTCTTTTGAACCACAACACAAGGACCGGCTTCAATTACTGTTATGGGAATAACTTTGCCGTTTTCATCGAAAATTTGTGTCATTCCAACTTTTTTGCCTATAATTGCTTTGACCATTATTATGCTCCTTTTTCTAACGTCTTTATATTAAAGACAATGTAATAGGTTGAACCTTACTCAGCCCAACGTTACTGTAGGCACGCCCTACAAGACTAAAACTCTGCCGATACGGCAACATAGAAGATTATAGTTTAATCTCTATTTCGACCCCTGCCGGAAGCTCGAGTGACATAAGTGCTTCGACGGTTTTTTGTGTCGGACCGATGATGTCAATGAGCCTTTTATGTGTCAGTCTTTCAAACTGCTCTCTGGCATCCTTGTACTTATGTACGGCACGTAATATTGTTATAATTTCCTTCTTTGTCGGTAGCGGAATCGGTCCCGATACCTTTGCGTCCGTACGCTTTGCTGTCTCAATAATCGTTGAGGCTGCTTGGTCAATCAATTGATTATCGTAAGCCTTGAGTCTGATGCGAATCATTTTTTTTGCTGCTGCCATTTTTTATCCTCCAAACTTCTATACACTGAACCGTGTGTATCGTTTTCGTCGAAAGTTACCAGGTGGCGCCTGCAATCTCCCGACTACTAAGCTTTTTTCGGCTTTCCCAAAATTAGCCGCTCGAGTAGAATATCAAACGATTTGTCGCTTGTCAACAAATATTTTCGTTTTTTTCTACATTTTTCACAATTTACATAAAATCGTCATTATTGAAACTAAAATATTGCACTATATTTTTTACGATTTTTTGAATTTTTTACCTTTTTTCATTGATTCTACTAAAGATTATTAAGAAACATCCGATTATATATAATGAAAGGGAAAGACCATAGCATAATTCGACCGGGGTAATAATCCCGACTCTGAAAGCCTAAGGCCATAATTCCCAAAGAAGGATGAAATAAATATATGACGATTGAAGCAGTATTACCGAACATAGCTACAGTCCCAATAATGCAACCGCGACCTGCTGAACAACAGGGAGTTGTCGGCAACGTCGCGTCGTTTGCTAATACATTCAGGGCACGTTCGCTGACAAGCGGTTGTGCTGAGCTCGATGCGATGTTTGATGCCGCAGGAAGAGCAAATAATTTATCCCCCGATTTACTCAAAGCAGTTGCAAAGGTAGAGTCTACCTTCAGACCCCATCTGACATCAAAATCCGGTGCAATGGGAATCATGCAGCTCATGCCGGGAACAGCAAAATACCTCGGAGTAACCGATGTTTTTGACCCCGAGCAAAATATACACGGCGGAGCAAAGTATCTAAGAGAGCAGCTTGACCGTTTCGACGGAGACATAGAGCTTGCACTGGCAGCGTACAACGCAGGATGGCCGGCAGTTAAAAAACACGGTGGAATACCACCATTCAGAGAAACTCAGGCTTATGTACCAAAAGTACTCGGATATTTCAGCGGCGGAGAAGTAACACCCGGAATGTTAACATACAACGGCTTTGATATGGGTGGAAGAATTAGTCAGCCGGTCGAAAATAAAAGCAATTCGTTTAACTTTAACGATGCAATGGCACAAATGTTGTTCGTAAAAATTACAGATATGCAAATGACGAACAACGATAAAAGTTTCGGAAGGGTTTTTTAGTGATTAATGGTCAGTCACCGGCTGACGGGAGTCACGCTCGGTCTGACCATTAGTCACTAACCTTAAATATTCAAACCGAATACAGACTATATGGCCGCTTGCGGCTATATTTTAAACGGGTCATCGCAATAAGCGACAACCCGTTTTTTGATATAATTGGTGTTAGCGAGAGACTGTCTCCCAGCGGCTACATTTTAATTGCCGATTTGTAAGTGGAACTCCAGGTGCTCCATTTCTTCCTGATAGTCTTCGCCGCATTCAATGAGCATCTCGTCGTCCTCATCTGCGACTATCCAGTTAACAACCACTTTCTTACCGTGCGAATGCTGATCCATATACCTAAGAAGGTTATACAATACTTTTGTCGTTGAGCTGTTAAAGTATTCAAGAGCACAGTCAAATGTAAGCTCGGAAAAGTCAGAAGCCAGAAACTTCTCAAGCCAGTCGTTTATCTCCGAGAAGAAATCAAAAACATCTTCAAGGTAACATTCACCTTCGAAACGCATATAGCCTTTTGCTTCATCAATCAGTATATACGGAGAAGCTTGAGCTCTTTCTCTTTCTAAAAAATATGCCACTTAACTCTCCTCCTGTGTAATCTCAACATACATAATAAAATATGATATTCCATCACCATAAGGTTCAAATGAGTATTGAATAGGTGCCGTCGAACGTCTTGCTATTTCTATAAGCCCTAAACCTGCCCCTTTACTTTCGGGATTGTCGTTGTCGCCGCGCAGTCTTTCCTTATAATACTGCCTTAGTTCCTTTTTATCAAGCCCGTTTAAGTGCTCAATTCTGCTCCTAACAAGGTCAATACTTTCATTCTTTATAGCATTACCTGTCTGAATGAAGTATGTCTTTTCGTTATGACCAAGTGCCAGCATACCTTTTGGAGCAAGCTCTTTTTTATTTTTACCATTTCGCTCTTTATCTGCTGAGTACATCAACATATTTGTCACTTGCTCGACAAAAACCGAGAAAACCGATTTTGATGCCTTAGTTGTCAACTCATCGTGCGAAAGACTTTCTTTCACCATTTCAGCGATGCCTGTCATACTGCTTTCCCACATAGGTCCGCTGTAGCTAATGTCTATATTACTCTCTCTGAGCATTCTCGAATATTCTTGCATATTAGTTATCATTTATTTTTCCTCCTCAAAGCCAAGGTATGTGTAGCGGTTACGTCCGCTCTCTTTTGACATATATAATGCCTTGTCCGCTTGTTTAAGATAATCATCACCGCTTTGCTCACGGCTGACAATACCTGTTGTTACACCGATTGAAATTGTAACGCAAGGTGCTGCATCATTTGCTTCATGCGGAACGTTTTTTTCTCTCATATTCGTTAATATCTTACCTGCAATAAACCTCGCTCCCGGTTCATCGGTTTCAGGCAGTATCACCGAAAACTCTTCTCCGCCATATCTTATTGCTAAATCATCGGGTCTGGAAAGACTCTCTTTTATTGCATCTGCAACTGTTTTAAGGCAGGTGTCACCCTCACTGTGTCCGTAGGTATCATTATATCTCTTAAAAAAGTCAACATCCATCATAAGTACACTAAGACAACCACCGGTGCGTGCGATTGATTTAATTATACGGTCAAGATTATCTTCCATAAAACGTCTGTTATAAATGCCGGTTAATGCATCAATATGAATCTTATCACGCAAGTCGTAAATACTCGTGTTAAGGTTATCCGCTACCCTGTCAGAAAGCTTTATTGTTCTGCGAAGCTGCTTGAGCAATCTCCCGTATTCCTTGGTAAGACCTTCAAACTTGCTCTTGACGATATGCGTATCGTTTTCTGTTTCTTTTATATGCAAAACCGCAGTGTCGTAAATCCCTTGCTCTTCACTAAAAATATCTTCCATTAGTCTTTACTCCTTAGTTTTTTGCGGCTTAAACGAAATTAGTTCAAAGTCATCACGACGCGGCTCTTCTCCTCTGTAGCTTTCAAACGCTTCCCATATCAAGCTTGAAATAACTTCCTGACTTTCGTTGTGATTATCAATAATGATTCGTTCAAATCTTTTACTGCCGAAGCGTTTTCTATCAGAATGCCCCATCTGGTCAAACATACCGTCGGAGGAAATATAGAATTTATTCTCGGGACTGTAGGGAACTACGACCGTTTTGATATCATCCTTGCTTTCTATTGCACCTTCACCAACAAAAATCGATTGCCCTTTAATTTTTGTAACTTTTTCTCCGTCACAAACAAAAACATTGATATTCCCTGCTGAAATAGTTACGCTGCCGTCATTAGAAATAAACAAAATCGCAAGGTCGCAGCCATCGTTGATATCCATTATACCACGTTTATCTTTATTAGTAGTATCGACATGTAAAACGGAAGCAAGCCTCTTGTCAAGAGTATAGAGGATTTGTGCCGTGTCGCTATGTGACTTCTCGGTAATTGTGCTTTCAAAATCGCTTACCGTCAGCATCGTAAGCATCGCGCCGGATGTACCGTGTCCCGTACAGTCACACACGCATAATATCGTACCGTCGTCGAATTTTTTCGCCCAATATATATCACCGCCGACAACATCTCTCGGCTCCCACTTAACGGAATAATCAGAAAATGTATCTTTGAGCACATTTACCGACGGTAAAATGTTTTTTTGGATTTTGCTGGCATAATTTATATTCTCTGTAAGCGTTCTTGCTGTATCCTCTGCACGTTTCTTGGCAAGCTCCGACTCTCGCAGCAATTTTGATGCAAAAATATTAAACACCACTAAAATCACAAGCAGCACAACAACCATTATCGCAAAAAGCACCGTCATGCTGTTTTTAAGCGAGTCGAAGGTACTAAACTCACGAATCGATATAATGTACCAATCAAGTGTTGGTATTGAGCCCAGAATTATAACACCGTGCGCTTCATGCGGCTGAAAGTTAATTACTTCTCCGGGCGAAAGTGTTTTTGTATGGCTTATAATTTCATCGCCGAGTGCTCCAAGCTTTTCATCAACCGTCATTTTGTTTTCAATAGCTACTACATTTTGAGTGCCTGTAATTTCGTTGTATGTGTTAAACAAAAAGAACTCAATGCCGGGTTCAACCCTGTCATAAAGAGCATTAATAAACTCAGTTAGGTTTATTCCGCAGCCAATCATGCCAATAGCAGTACCTTCGTTGTTAAAAACGGGTGCATTGACCCACAGCATCATCATATCCATTTCGGGATTGTAGTTTATATTAAAGTTATAATCGGCTGTTTCGTGTATCGTGTAAAAATACCAGTAGTTTTCGGAATCATAAGGGTCAAGCTTATAGGGTTCGCCACCACTGAAGTAAAACATCCTGTCTTGGTCATTTATCCAAAAAATCACGTTTGATGCAATGGATTCTTCAAACGCTCCAAATTCATCATACGCCATTCGCTCAAGAGTTGGGTCGGTCGGGTTTGAAAAATAACTTTTGACAAGCGGCGACTTAGCCATTTTTAATACTATGCCGATTTCGCTGTTAACCGCTGCTTCGAGAGTAATCTTTTTTGTTTCCAGGTCACGTGTCATTTGATTAACCGTGTTGGTAACTAAATTCCGCTCCATAAGCAACGTAAAGGCGATACTTCCGAGAATAAAAACAGAAAGAAATAAGATTGCAGAAAATGCAATCATTTTTCTTTGCATAGCCGACTTGGCTATATTATTAACTACCGTTTTTTTTACTGTACCCCGTTTTTGCACACTTTCCTCCGGGAATTTTGTGGTGACCCGCCTGTGATTCGAACACAGGACCTTCGCCTTAAAAGGGCGCTGCTCTACCGGCTGAGCTAGCGGGTCATTTTACCGAGCTGACTGCGTCAGCCCAATAACACCAAGATAATATAGCATGTGGCACAAAGCCTGTCAAGCACTAAATCACACACTCATCGGCTCAGGTCTTTGTACCGTTGATTTTATTGCAACAAAGCTTTGCTCATCACTTGCTTTGTGAATACCTGCCATAATCTCATTGACATGTAGCAGCAGTTCACCGTCAGCTCGCGCCTTTTCTCCTGTTTCCAGAGATTTTGCCATGTCCGCAAGCCCAAGACCCCTGCTGTTCTCAGAATACTCAAACTGTAATGGCATTTCTTTAAACTCATCTGCTCCACCTTTAAACAGGCGAACCGGTCCTTCAAAAAAGTTCGGGTCGGGGACACAGAGTGTGCCTTCTGAACCATATATTTCAATTCTCGGAACTTGAGCAGTATGTACATCAAAGGTTGTGAAAATTGAACCGATTGCACCGCTTGCAAATCTCATCAATCCTGTTATGTATGTAGGCACATCAACTTTTATAACTGTTCCGTTTTTTGGCTGACTTGTAATCATTCTCTCAGAGAGCGATATCTTTGTCATACCTGTAACAGAACTGACCGAACCAAGAAGGCTCACAAGTGCCGTAAGGTAGTACGGACCCATATCAAGCAACGGACCGCCACCGTATTTGTAGTAAAATTCAGGGTCGGGATGCCATGACTCATGACCTCTGCAAACCATATACGCAGAGGCTCCGAATACTTCGCCAATTTGCCCATCATCAATAAGCTTTCTGCAGGTTTGCAGTCCCGCTCCGAGAAATGTATCCGGCGCGCCGCCAATAAGCAGATTCTTACTTTTTGCCAAAGCCATTATCTTTTCAGCTTCATCAAACGATGCACCCAGCGGTTTTTCGGTATAAAGGTGCTTCCCTACATTGAGTGCTGCCATAGAAACATCAAAATGTTCATAAGGACGTGTAAGGTTTAATACAATATCAACCTCAGGGTCAGCAAACAGCTCATGCATATCTGTGTATACTTTACCGATATTAAATTCTTTCGCCGCCTTTTCCGAACGCTCGCGTATCAAATCACAAACACCAATAATCTTTAAGTCAGTGAAGACTTTTGATATATTGCTTAAATAAATTCTGCTAATATCGCCACAGCCTACAAAGCCAATTCCTTTCATATCTAAACCCTCCACATATTTAATACATTTTCGCTGTGTTTTCAAATCTTTCGGTTGTCAGACCATTATCGATCGCATATTGCTTGCCTTGGCCTGCCCAAAGCAGACCGCGCTTCATCAGTAACGCTGCTTCGGGAATATCAAAAACATCATCATGATGTCCGAGAGCATTGTAAAAAACTCGCCCGTTACCCCAATACTTTGTCCAAACAACAGGCATTGCAACGGGCTTATTTGAAATATGATAGTAGTTGACAGTCGGAGACGGGAACTCTGTCGTTGCAAGCACCTCAATAACGGGGTCAATGTGCAGGTAGTAGTGTTCCGATTTCACCTTGAAATCATTTACACCCTCGATAATCGGGCTGGAGCCGTGATTAATGTTGACAGTAAAGTCAACACCATCGCCGCCCGGATGACTCACCCATTGACCACCCGTTATAAACTGCCATTGCGTATTATTCCTAAAGGAATCACACATACCACCATGGCACCCTGCAAGCCCCGTCCCCGCTCCGACCGCAGCAGCTATATTATCAACAAACTTGTTATCAATTTCACCCATTGTCCAGCACGCAACGATTAAATCCAGCGACATAAGAGCATCTGCATCTGCAAGACAATCAAGGGAGTCGTACAGCTTTGCCTCAAACCCCTCTTCTTCAAGCATTTTCGCAAATCTTTTGGATACAAGCTGCGGCTCATGCCCGTCCCATCCGCCTTGGAATATAAGTGCCTTTTTCATGCGACCCCTCCCTATAATCAGAAACAATTAATATAATTTGACCTTATATAGTTTCTTCCGTTATTATTGTATACAAAACTAAATAACATTACAATGCTAAAAGGGGGATAAAATGAGAAATCAAGTCTTTAATCCGTATTTGCCGTCATGGGAGTATATTCCCGATGGCGAGCCTCATGTTTTTGGCGACAGGCTGTATATTTATGGCTCACATGATAAGTTCGACGGCTTTGCTTATTGCTTAAATGATTATGTTTGCTGGTCGGCACCGATAAATGATTTAAGTGATTGGCGATATGAAGGGGTAATATTTAATAGAACCGATGACCCTGCAAACACGGACGGAAGTATGTGCTTATTTGCTCCCGATGTAACACAAGGACCCGACGGACGTTATTATTTATATTATGTTTATGATAAGGTTCCGTATGTATCTGTAGCTGTGTGCGATACTCCTGCAGGAGCCTATAAATTCCTCGGATATGTTTGCCATTCTGATGGCTCGCGGCTTGGAGAGCGAGAAGGAGACCAACCTCAATTTGACCCTGCTGTACTGACGGAAGGGAACAAGATTTACCTCTATACCGGATTTTCGGGTCGTGACGACAAATCAAGATTGGGTTGTATGGCAACAGTTCTTGCAGATGATATGCTGTCAATAGTTGAAGAACCTGTTATTGTCATTCCAAGTCACGCTTACGCCAAAGGCAGTGAATATGAGGGTTTTGAGTTTTTTGAAGCACCTTCTGTCCGAAAATTCGGTGATGTCTATTATCTTGTTTACTCATCAATTGTTTCGCATGAGTTATGTTACGCGACCAGTACAAGTCCAACATCAGAATTCTCTTATGGCGGAGTAATTATCAGTAATTGCGATAGGCATATAGACACATATAAGCCACCTGAAATGGCTGCAAACTTTGCAGGTAACGTACACGGCGGAATGATAGAAGTAAATGGCGTATGGTACATTTTTTATCATAGACACACAAATGGTACGAATTTCAGCCGTCAGGCTTGTGCCGAGCGAATTGAGATAAGTGCAGACGGAAGCATCAAGCAAGTCGAAATGACTTCATGCGGCTTAAACGGTAAGCCCTTGGTCGGAAAAGGCACTTATCCTGCATACATTGCTTGTGTTTTGTTTTCAAAAACTAATCCAAGCAGCCACCCGACCCACCACGACTCATGGATGGACGGACGATACCCGAAAATTACACAAGACGGCAAGGACGGCGACGAAGAGCAAGGCTTCATCTGCAATATGCGTGATTCGACTGTTGCAGGGTTTAAGTATTTTAAATTTGATGATGTCCGCAAAATCTCAGTTAAAACTCGTGGCTACGCACATGGACATTTCGAAGTAAAGACCGAATGGAACGGCGAAGCTCTTGCTATCATCCCGATGAACTCATCAACTATATGGGTTGAGGCTTCTGCAGATATTTTATTGCCAAACGGAACTCACGCCCTCTACTTTGAATTCAAAGGAGAAGGCGGAGCTAGTCTGTATGATTTTACTTTGGAATAATTAGTCGGGAAGTGATATCCGACTAGCCACCTGTGTTTATTATCGCATTACCATTAGCATCGAACTCTACAGTCATATTATACTCTCCCAGAATTCTTAAAAGCGATTGTAACTGAGCTTGAGCTGCTTGGTCTTGCTGTACATTGCCTGAAGGTGCTGCAGGTACCATGTTTTGTAAATCATTCATATTAATCATAACACCTTGGTCATTACCTGACATAAATACCGGTAAAACACCATTCCATTTTTCAAGCCACATTGCCGTCAGGTTTGTTTCGGTCAGTTCCTGTGCTTGTAATCTTAGAACGTCGGCTTGAGCGCTCGCCCTTTCTCTTTCTGCATCAGCTTCAAATTTGACACGCGCCAAATCCTGCTCTGCTCTTAAAGCATTTTGCTCTGCGATGCGGACTGCTTCAATTGCTGTAGCAAACTCTGTTGAGAACTGGAAGTCAACAATATTAAATCGTTCAAGGACAAACCCTCTAGCAGTATAAGCTGCTTGAAGTGTTACTGTAATATCGGATGAAACCCGTGCACGCTCTGTAATTAACTCTTCAATCGGATATCGCGCTGTAATGTCCTTCAATGTTTCCTCAACAATCGGTCGCAAAATAACCGACTCATACGCAGTTCCGATGGTTTGAAACACACTTGCAGATGCATCAGCGTTAAGGGAATAGTTAACAATATAATTCATACGAACCGACTGTAAGTCTCTTGTAACAACCTCGGTTGTCATTTCCATTGCCACAGTCCTGTTATTCATCATTTGCATGTTTTCAACAAATGGAATAACAAAATGAAGCCCCTCACCAACCGAGCCTCTGACTTGTCCCGTCAGCACCCTGACCCCGGTATGCCCCGGCGGCACAATCCTCACTGTCGCAAGCAGCAGCACTATAACAACAAGTGCAATCCCTGCTACAAATAGCCATTTCATTAATTGTTTCATTTACATCTACCTCTCATAAAATATGCTTTATTATAAACAATAATTGATGTATGTTCAAGAAAAACCCTGCACCCATTGCAAGTACAGAGTTTTAATTTGGCTGGGCTGGCTGGATTTGAACCAACGAGTGCCAGAGTCAAAGTCTGGTGCCTTACCGCTTGGCGACAGCCCAATATGTGTGCGTTTTGCGTGTTTGATTTTAAGCTATTTTGTTGCCATTGTCAACTATAGTAATTATATCGTATGAAAATATATTGTCCATTAGATGTTTAAATAGTTTTTTAGACATTTGGCTCTTTTTTTGGTAGAATACAAAACCAAAAATCAGAATCATGCGTCTATGCCGACGTTGATGCATTATCAGATTTGTTACATAATCGCCTGGAGTTTGCGTTAAGTATGGATGATGGTTCTAATGAATATAATCCGAGAACAGTCGGCAGTGTCTTTTATTTGTACGTTTACGAAGAGTTTGGTATGGAAAAAGTAATTGAGGTTTTTAAAATAATGGCTACTCTTCCGTCCGAACCGCGCATACAAATAATCAATAATATTCTTGGTATTGATATCACGAACATATTTCCGGTGTGGTTTGATGAAAATGTGCCACGAATGACCGGTTTGTATGCTTAATGATATAATAATAAAAACAGCGGAGATTCTTTTCGAATCCCGCTGCTTTTTTGTGGGGTGGATAATGGGGTTCGAACCCACGACCTCCGGAACCACAATCCGGCGCTCTAACCAGCTGAGCTATATCCACCACGAAGTCTTATGGATTGTAACATATACGATTGTATTTCGCAATACCTATAATACGTTTGACCATATATTGTGCTTGTGTTATTATTAAGTGGAAAATGTAGTATATGCGTGGTGGAAAAATGTCAGGGCATCACAATCAAATGCACCAAGAAAACACAAAGCGGCGTATGTTGTCTCCAAAAATTGCCGCATTACTGATACTTGTACTTATAGCGCTTATTATTTCTGTAAGAGTCTATGAAGTATTAAGCACACCTTATTACGAAGAAGAGAACAACTTCTTTACAGACAGAGCACTAAAGTCACTGCCGCATGACCATCCGCCCATCAAGAGCGGAGTTATGTACGTTGGTATTCACTCTGCAATAGTTGTCAGTACTCCTTTGGAGACAATCATCCCTGAGCTAATTATACTGCCGGACCCGAGTTCGATTTATAGAGTCATTAATAAAGAAGATTTAGACCTTAGGGAGGGGTACCTGATTCTTGTCAATCCTGATGTTTCGTATGAAATACCTGATGATCTTGATTTATCCTTAATCTCGAACCAGCAAAGCTCTGCAATAAGAATTGAGCTTGCCAATTTTCAGCTTCGTCGCTCTATTCTGGCACCGCTTGATAAAATGATGACCGACTATGTCGCACACTCCAATAGCCGTTCTGTAATAATTGTCTCCGCATTTCGCACTCTCGCAACACAGCGCACTATGCGAGCACGGCATGGCGTTCTTGCAGCACATCCCGGATACAGTGAGCATCATACAGGTCTGGCACTTGATTTTGGCATAATATCGGGTGGTTCACAAAGTACATTCAGAGGAACCGGTGCTACTTCATGGATTACCGAAAATTCTCATATATACGGCTTCATTCTCCGCTATCCTGCCAATAAAACCACCATTACCAAAACTCCGTATGAGCCTTGGCATTTCAGATACATCGGACTTCCGCATTCAACTATTGTCACAGAAAGAGGATGGGCTTTTGAAGAGTATATTAATGCCCTTAGAGAGCACACGATTGATAACCCCTTGATTGAAGAGGTTGACGGTGTTATTTACATGATATATTTTACGACAGACGATACAATATTGATTCCCGTCCTTGCAGAATTTGAAATTTCAGGAAATAATGTAGACGGTTTCATTGTAACGATTGTGCAGGAAAGAATGGAGGATTAAGTTTATTATGATAACCTTTGAAGATATTAAAAATAATGAGGACATCAATACATATATTACAAAAGCAGATGAATCTCTATGTTCTCTCGGCTTTACTGAGCATAGCTTCGCTCATGTAACCAGAACAGCAGAGGATGCAGGTTACATTCTCAGGACGCTTGGGTATCCTGAGCGTGATGTTGAGCTGGCACAGATTTCGGGGTATTTACACGATATCGGTAACCTCGTTAATCGTGATTTTCACGCACATTCAGGTGCGGTTATGGCGTTTCGCCTGCTTGACCATATCGGTTTTAATGCTGCGGAAATCGCGACAATTACAACCGCTATCGGCAATCACGATGAGGGTACCGGAGTTGCTGTAAACCATGTCTGTGCAGCGCTGATTTTAGCGGATAAATCCGATGTCCGCCGCTCACGAGTGAGAAATACAGAGATATCAAGCTTTGATATCCACGACAGAGTGAACTATTCTGTCAAAAAATCCGTTCTCAAAATAAACGAAGAGCGTTCTTTGATAAAGCTGAAATTGACCGTAGATACAAAGTACGGCTCTGTCATGGATTATTTTGAGATATTCCTCGGACGCATGATTATGTGCCGTAAGGCGGCTGAGAAGCTGGGCTTGGAGTTTAAGCTCATTGTAAATGAGCAGCAGCTCATTTAAACGTGTCAAGGGGACACGCCTCTTGAGAGGAATGTCCCCGCCCCGCACTTTTAGAAAAAGCACTTCTCCCCCAATCGGGGGAGAAGTGTTATTTCTAAGCTTGTTTTAGTGCGTTAATTTTAACGCCGGGACCCATTGTTGAAGCTGTTACGCAGCTTTTGATGTATTGTCCTTTTGCGGCGGCGGGCTTTGCTTTGTTGACTGCGTCGAGGAGTGTCTGGTAGTTGTCAACGAGTTTTTCTGTGCCGAATGATACTTTTCCGATTGGGCAGTGAATTATATTCGTCTTATCGAGACGATATTCGATTTTACCTGCTTTGATTTCGGAAATTGCCTGAGCGATGTTTGGCGTAACTGTTCCGGCTTTTGGTGTCGGCATTAGACCTTTAGGTCCGAGCACCTTACCGAGACGTCCGACAACGCTCATCATATCGGGTGTTGCAACTACGACATCATAATCAAAAAAGTTCTCTTTTTGAATTTTGTCAACAAGCTCCTGTCCGCCCGCAAAATCCGCTCCTGCATCGATTGCTTCCTGTACACGTTCATCTTTACAGAATACAAGTACTCTGCGAGCTTTACCTGTACCATGCGGCAGTACGATAGCACCGCGGACTTGTTGGTCGGCATGACGAGAGTCAACGCCGAGTTTAATATGCAGTTCGACAGTTTCGTCAAACTTCGCTTTCGATGCTTTGATAACAATATCGAACGCATCTGCCGGGTCGTATAATACGCTTCTGTCTACGAGCTTTGTGCTCTCTTTATAGTTTTTTCCTCTAAACATATCCTTAGCCCTCCACAGTTATGCCCATGCTGCGCGCTGTTCCTGCAACCATGCTCATTGCGGTGTCAATGTCGGCTGCGTTGAGGTCGGGCATTTTAAGTTCGGCTATCTTGCGGACTTCGTCTTTGGAAATTTTGGCAACCTTATCAACATGAGGTTGACCTGAAGCTTTATCGAGGTTACATGCTTTTTTCAGCAATACCGAAGCCGGCGGAGTTTTTGTGATAAACGAAAAGCTGCGGTCTGCATAGACTGTAATTACCACAGGGATAATGAGTCCTTCATCATTTTTTGTGCGGTCGTTAAAATCTTTTGTGAATTGTCCGATGTTTACGCCGTGTTGACCAAGTGCAGGTCCAACAGGCGGTGCCGGTGTTGCTTTTCCGGCCGGGATTTGGAGTTTTATTACTCCTACTGCTTTCTGTGCCACTTACGTGCACCTCCTAAAATATGATGTGGTGTGTGTCGGAGCAATGAAGCTCCTCCCACTAAAAGTTCATCTCACGAACTTTAAACGTGAACCCTGTTCACTATGGAATATTTATTCTATTGGTTCTATCTGGTCGAAATCCAAATCGACCGGTGTTTCTCTTCCGAACATTGATACAATGACACGAACCCTGCTCTTATCGAACTCAATCTCTTCGACATTTCCGAGAAATCCTTCAAGCGGTCCGTCTACAACCTTAACCGTGCTGCCCACTTCAAAGCCTACTACGATTTCATGCCGTTCTATACCGAGGTTCATAATTTCCTCTTCCGACAAAGGAATCGCCTTGTTCGCCGAGCCGACAAATCCGGTTACACCGCGTACATTGCGGACAAGGTGCCAGCTAACGTCATTCATCAGCATTTTAATAAGCACATAGCCCGGGAATGTTTTACGCTCAACTGTTTTAGTTGTGGATTCGTGTATCTCCGTTACCATTTCCGTTGGAATTTTAACTTCAAGGATTTGGTCTTGCATCTTGCGGTTTTCTGCAGCTTTCTCGATAGTGGCTGCAACTGCATTTTCGTATCCGGAGTACGTATGGACTACATACCATCTTGCTTCTTCAGACATGTTTTCTTACCACCCTCGAATTAATCCTTGGAAAAAGTCAATCGTTGCGATGAAAATCTGACCGGCAACAAAGTCTAATCCCCAAATCACTATTGCTGCACACGTCATAACTGTAAGTGCTACAATTGTATTGTTGACTATTTGCTTAGGAGTCGGCCAAACTACCTTGTTAAGCTCACTTCGCATTTCGCGAAACCATCTTGCAAAACGGTTTTTACCTTTTACCTTACGTTTTTTTGCAGATGCCGACGAGGACGTCTTGGTTTCTGCTTCAGTTGGAGTGTCCAGTTTTTCTATTTTATCATCAGACATAATTACACTCCTCCTATCTACTTGGTTTCACTGTGAACTGTGTGCTTGCGGCAGAACCGGCAATACTTATTCATTTCAAGCCGGTCGGGGGTATTTTTTTTGTTTTTCGTCGTGTTGTAATTGCGTTGTTTGCATTCGTTACATCTGAGAGTTACTTTAATTCTCATTACGTCGCGGCACCTCCTTTTTTCAAGTAACAATACGTTACTATGCCTCCCTGTGATATTTGACAGAAGTGGTTCTGCTTATGCTTCTGCTCGAAAAATGAACCCGTCTGCCGACAGGTAACGTGGATTATAACACAGTAATTGTTGAAAGGTCAACTGTTTTATAACATATTTATTCAATTTTTCTATATTTTTAACCCTTACTGTGATATAATAGCACCGTCCTGCCGAACTGAGACGGACAAATGTTTTTGGAGACACTTTAGATGAGTAACAGATATGATACGCTCAGAGAGGGCGAAAATCTTAATCTCGAACAGTATGAATCGCAAGCAATTGACGTAATAAAAAACCATGTTGGTTCGGGCAAGGTACTGCTTGCTTTATCCGGCGGCGTTGATTCCTCTGTTTGCGCAGCACTTTTGGCAAAAGCTCTCCCCGGCAAGCTTCGTTGCACATTTGTTGACCATGGCTTCATGCGTAAAAATGAAGGTGACATGGTTGAAGAGGCTTTTTGTAACCGCGATTTAGAGCTTGTGCGTATTAACGCCGAGGAGCGTTTTTTATCTCGCTTGACAGCAATAACAGACCCCGAAGCAAAGCGAAAAATTATCGGGGAAGAGTTTATCCGTGTATTTGAAGACGATGTCAAGAGCCTGCCCGAAGATTATTTTCTGGCACAAGGTACAATACACACAGATGTTATAGAGTCGGGGAAAAATGGTTGTGCCAATATTAAAAGTCATCATAATGTCGGCGGACTCCCCGATACAATGAGCTTTGCAGGGCTTGTTGAGCCTCTACGGGCACTTAAAAAAAGTGAAGTGCGTGCACTTGGAAGGCAGCTCGGATTGCCTGCCCAAATGACTGAGCGGCAACCGTTCCCCGGCCCGGGACTAGCAGTTCGGTGCATCGGTGAGATAACAAAAGAAAAACTTGATATTTTAAGAGAAACGGATGCAATTTTCTGTCAGGAGCTTGAAGCTTCCGATGTTTGTGCAAATCAATATTTCGCGGTTTTGACCAATACTCATTCTGTTGGCATTCGTAACGGTGCGCGTACTTATGGCTATGCAATAGTATTACGAGCAGTTGAGTCAATCGATTTTCTAACTGCAAACTATGTCCACATCCCTTATGATTTGCTGACAAAGATTTCTGAGCGAATAACGAGCGAGCTTCCCGAAATAACAAGAGTTTTATACGATGTAACAAGCAAACCGCCCGGCACAGTAGAATTCGAATAGGGTCAAGACAAAACCCCGGTTGATTATAAGAGGTAATTACCTAATGGAAAACAACAACCCAAAAAAGAAGAAAAGAATTCACTTCGGTGTTTTAATGTCAACGATTGACGACCCGATTCAATGCGAAATTTGGGACGGGATTGTGAAATTTGCCGAGGTTCATGATATCCATCTCACAGCATACATCGGAAGCCACCTTACCGCAGATGATGTGTATACGTCACACTATGAAACATGCTTTATGGCACTCGAAAAAAACGAGGATTTGGACGGTGTAATCCTGTTTTCCGGTTCAATCGCTCATTACATAAACCCCGAGCTGGTAGCTGAAGCAGTCTCGAGATTCAGGGAAGACCTCCCTGTAATTTCTGTTTCTTATGCAATCCCCGGGATTCCAACCGTTTTGGCTGACAATATTGCAGGTATTTTCAGTGCGGTAGACCACTTGATAAAGGTGCATAATAAAAAGCAAATCGCTTTCGTTATGGGTCCGGCAGGACACCCCGAAGCCGAAGAACGTCTCGAAGGCTATAAAAACGCTTTAGCCGCAAACAATCTTGAGTTTGACGAAAGATATGTACTGCCTGGAAACTTCTCGGAGGAAGGCGGTTTCAGAGCAATTGAAGAGCTGATTGACGTCAGAGGAATTCCGTATGATGCCGTAGCCGCGAGTGACGACAGCACTGCAATGGGTGTCATGCACGAGTTGAAAAACAGAGGCATTTATGTCCCGGCAGATGTTGCTGTTACGGGCTTTGACGGAGTCAGAGAAGCAGAGACATTCATTCCTTCAATCAGCACAGTTCATCAAAATTTTACCGAGATAGGCATCGTTAGTGCAGAAAGTCTCCTCAGAAGAGTTAACGGACTGCCTGTCGACGACGTAATAAATGTAACACCAACATTGCTTGCCCGCCAATCCTGCGGTTGTCTTGAAAACGATTTTATCAACAGATACATCAACTATGACGACGACCCGATCAAAGAGGATTCTTTGATGTCCTTTATTTCCGGTGAGTTTGCGTATATTTTCAGCGGTGAAGCACCAAAGGATGTAGTTCTGGAATGGGTCAAAACTCTTGTTGAAAAAACTGTTGAGGACCCGTTTGATAAAAGCGGTTATCTAACAACGCTTGACGAAATCCTAATTGGTTATACACGGTTTTCAAAGGATTATTCCAAGTGGCATGAAGCAATGAGCGTAATGACGATGGGCGTTGAAATTTACAATACGGAAGTTAATTGTATACACACGGTTCTATCTACACTCATTCGCGGAATAACTCTTGTACATGATATCTGCATAAGAAATGAAAAGAACATTGAATTTTCATTGAGTGATTTTCAGCTGGAGCTGCGCCGTATCGCCAGTACAATAGTCTCAATCTTTGATATAGATGCTCTTAACGAAGTATTGCATAAGTCGCTGCCAATGCTTTCAATAAACTCAGCCATCATCGGCTTATATCGTGACCATATAATTGCAAATGCCACCAATAATGAGCGGAAAATAGAGAAGGTTATCGGATTTGATAACGACACAATATTCAGTATTGAAAGTCAAGACTTAGAGCCGATACTATACTCGGATTATTCGCCAATTGAAGCTTATGATTTTGAGGCAGAACGACGCACTCTGTTCTTCTTCCCTCTGTTCTTTGAGACCGAAGAAATGGGTATATTATTATTCCCCTATAACAATAATATTAAGATTGATGTTTATGAGACAATCCGTGTAAATATCTCAACAGCAATCCGCGGAGCCGAGCTGATTCATAAAATCCGTGCATTGTCCGTGACAGACGAGCTGACCGGGCTCTATAACAGAAGAGGCTTCTTCCAGCTTACAGCATCAAAACTCCAGTTTTTATCCAGAAACCCCGAGTCGATACCTGCCCTACTCATTATGGATATGGACGGATTAAAGCATATTAACGATAATCTCGGACATAAAGAGGGCGACGCGGCTTTGTCGGCTTTTGCACAGATTCTTAAACAAACCTTGCGTAAGGGCGATATAATCGGCAGGCTTGGTGGCGACGAGTTTGTTGTTTTATCGTCTGTTAAAAATGAGCAGGACGGCGACTATCTTGTAAAAAGAATTCGTGAAAATATTGACGAATATAATAAAAAAGGGTTACACCCATACAGCATTTCAACATGCATTGGTTGCGTTGTGCTTGAAGAGGCAACAAAAGAATGCTTCGAAGCAGCAATGCTGAGTGCCGACGATGTGTTATATGAGGAAAAAGCAGAGAAAAGGGCGAAAGGGATTGCCAGAAAGTGATTCGTTTGGCTATCCATGAGTGTTATGAAATACAGTTTTAAAAACGATTACAGTGAAATGGCTCACCCTGCAGTTTTAGAAGCTTTATCAGCTGTTGGTAACAAGCAGTTTGAAGGATATGGTCTCGATGAATATTCAGCAGAAGCAAAAGCGTTGATTTGTAAATTAATCAATGCTCCAAATGCGGATATTCATTTTATTTCAGGCGGCACACATGCTAACCTGACCGTAATTTCGTCCGCTCTGCGCCCGCATGAGGCGGTTATTGCTGCAGAGAGCGGACATATTTTCGTACACGAAGCCGGTGCTATTGAAGCAACGGGGCATAAAATATGTGTACGAAAAGGAAAAGGCGGCAAGCTCTGTGTGTCGGATATTGAATCCGTTGTCGATGAGCATGATGATGAACATAAGGTCAAGCCACGGCTTGTGTACATCTCATTATCGACAGAATGCGGTACCGTATACACAAAATCAGAGCTTGCAGCAATATCTGCATATTGCAGGAAAAACGCATTGCTGCTGTACATCGACGGTGCGCGACTCGGCGCGGCGATTAACAGCACTGCATCTGACTTAGCGTACAGTGATGTGGCTAAGTATGCAGATGCGTTTTTCATCGGCGGCACCAAAAACGGCGCACTTTTTGGTGAAGCGATAGTTATTTGCAATGATGTGCTCAAAGAGGATTTCCGATACCTCTTGAAGCAGCGCGGAGCACTCATTGCAAAAGGTGCAGCCATTGGAGTGCAGTTTAGAGCTTTATTTAATGATGGATTATATGATAAGCTCGCAATGCACTCAAATGCGGCAGCAAAAAAGTTGGCAGACGGTATTTCGCAGTTAGGTTACGACTTCCTCTATCCCGTCGAAACAAACCTAATAATACCAATCCTGCCAACCAAAACATCCGCCGCGCTGCACACCATATACGAGTTCTACGACTGGCAAACCCTAGGCGACAAAACCGCAACAAGACTCCTCACCTCATGGTCAACACCTGAAAACATGGTCGGCAATTTCATAAGCGACTTACAGATGTTATAACAACACAGAAGAACCGTCCCCTTGTGTCCTTGTGTCTCACAGAGGGACGGTTCTTATGTATGCTCTTACGTTATAGCGGCGAATACGAGGATTCTTTCGTCGTTGTTGTTGCTTCTTGTGCAGGTGGATAGAAGCAGGAAGCGGCTTGCGTTTGCAGGGACATTTGAAAACATTTCTGACGCTCTGCCTGCGTCTGCTATGCCTATTGTATAGGCAGTGTCCCATGCATCGGTCAGCCTTGCATCAAAAACTCTGTACGTTAGCTTTCGTCCGTCACGGGTTGTTATTGTTATAGTCGGATTGTTTCTTAAATACGTTGGATTTAGGTAATTAACGAGTGCTGCAAACATAGAGCCGTCACGTGTATTGTGCCCGTAGAGGATAGAGACTTGCTCATCAAAGCCGTTTAAGTGGCGGTAATCCATAAATATGGTTCCTGCCGAGTTTGTTGACCCGAAAAATGTTGTATTAATATATTTTTCGTTATCCGCTCCGCGAACAACAGGGTAATCAATTGTGCTTGATGCATTAATCCAGCCGATAAAATCACGGTTGATTGCTGCTAATTCATCGAGTGAAAGGTCGCTTAAATCCCTTTCTGCTTCTTCTTCATCACCGAGTTCTTCATCAAGACCTTCAACCCCGTCTCTCGGCTCTGATGCTTGCCAATACCTTTCTCTTAGCTCCTGATACTCGGTTCGAGCTTCTGCATCTTCAACAAGCTCACCAATGACAATTCGCAAAGCAACCGTTGCAAGAACAACACCGACAACTATCAGCGAAGCGTAAAGAACCTTCTTGAACTGCTCTTGAGTGATAAAATCAAAGAGCTTTAACTTAACCTTACTCTCTTGAGATTTAATCTCTTGAGGGCTGCTCTCTTGAGGATTCTTATTTTTTCTTTTGCTGCTGAAAATTTTCCGCACCTGTTATTACCTCGGGAACATGATTTTCTCGCTGTTGAACATTTTGGTTAACACAAATCCCCCAAGACATGCATAGACAATATTACCTGCACAGGCAATCAATATATTCAGCGTAGAATAGTCAAGAGAGAATATTCCGCTCATTGCCTGAACACTGCCATATAATGGAATTATATAGAAAATCGGCTCTGTCGGAGCACCGCTGCCAAACATACCGGAAACACCAACAAGCATCACTATTACCATAAGCGGCATTGTGGCTTGCCCTGCCTCTTTTAGTGTTTTTGAATAAGCCGAAACAATAGAAACCATCGCAACCATCACCAGGAGAACCGTCAGAATGATGATAGCTAAAAGCGTGTAGTCGGTAACGCTGTAAATTCCTACATCAACCATTTCATCTTCTGCTGCTCCCATTAAGTTCGGCAATGCAAGAACTGTAGCGATTGCAGTGACAGAACCTGAGACGAATGATAGTGCAGCAAGGCTCAGTATCTTTCCTACTGCAAGCTCGCTTCGTTTGAGTGGCGATACAAGGAGTGTCGCAAGCGTTCCGCGTTCTTTTTCTCCTGTGATTGACTCAAGAGCAAGACCCATGCAACCCGAGAACAAGAAGATGAAGAGAAGCATTGGCATCATCATAGAAATAATGTTTGCCGTAACGTCTTCCACTGTGGCAAGGTCAGCATTTTCGATTCCTCTGTTAACATCAAACTTGTTAATCAGCGACGCTTCATAAGCGTCAAGAAGAGCGGTCATTTGATGGTATGCTGATGCCGAGTTTGGTTCCGTTGAAAAGAAGAACATTTCGATATTTGGTGCAGGTCCTGTCGCAGTTTGTAAATCAAACACTTCAACCTGTGAATCAAAATCCGCAGGGAATATCATAATCAGGTCTGCTTCTTTATTTACAATCTTTTCTTTTGTCGCTTCTACTTCGCTTGCATCAATATTTTGTATGTCGATACCGGCAGCTTGTGCAACCTGCAAAATAGAAGCCGGTTTGTTAACCGCAAAGACACGTGAAGCATATTCATCAGGCGAAAATGCGTTTAACATTAAGGTTCCCATGAGTGAGTAAACCGCGTAAATCATTATCGCAGGCAAAATTGTCATTAATACCATTCGCTTATCGGTGAAAAAGCGTGTAAATTCTTTTGACATAATTGTTATGATATTTTTCATTCCGTGCCTCCTACACTTTCCGAATAGAGGTCAAAGAACATATCCTCAAGCGGTTTTTCTTCAGTTAAATTGCAAAGCGTATCGCAAGCAACCATCTTGCCGTCAATAATAATACCGGCTCTGTCGCACAGCTTTTCAACAAGACTGAATATGTGTGTTGAAAGTATTATTGTCTTGCCTTGAGATTTAAGCTCAAGCAAAAAGTCTGTCACAACTTTTGCGGTTATAACATCAAGACCGTTTGTCGGCTCGTCAAATATTATTATGTTTGGGTCATGAACAACAGATACTACAAGTGATGTTTTTTGCTTCATTCCTGTTGAAAGATTTGCAACCTTAACTTCTGCAAACTTGTCGATACCGAACTTCGTGAACAACTCGCTTTTACGGTTTGCACTCGTTACGGGGTCGAGATTATGCAATTTTGCAAAGAAATCAAACAAATAATTTGGCGTAAAAAAGTCCTCCAGCTTTAGCTCACTTGTTAAAAAACCTATTTTTGAACGTACTAAATCAGGCTCGGTTTTGATGCTTGAACCATCAACAACTGCGTCTCCCTCATCAGCTTTTATTATCGTTGCAAGCATTCGCAGTGTTGTTGTTTTTCCTGCACCATTGGGACCTAACAAGCCAAATATTTCACCCTCGTGAGCTTCAAAAGATACGTGGTCTGCGGCTGTTATAACCTTTTTCTTTGTGTTTTGCAGCTTTTGCTGTTTTGCCGACAGACGGAAGTTCTTCGTAAGTCCGTCAGCTTTTAAAATTACATTCATATACATTATCCTTCTTCTTTATTATCTGCTTTTACGTTCAAGCTCAAGCAGTTTTTTCTTCATTGAAAGTCCACCGCCATATCCTATGAGTGCTCCGCTTGTCCCTATCACACGGTGGCATGGGATCATAATCCATATAGGGTTTTTGTTATTTGCAAGACCGACTGCACGACACGCCTTTGGATTACCGATTGCTTCTGCGATTTGCTTGTAGCTTCTTGTTTCACCATAAGGAATATCTTGAAGTGCTTTCCAAACTGACCGTTGGAAATCCGTGCCTTGCGGACATAAAGGCACGCCAAACACTTGCCTTTTTCCTTCAAAATACTCTTCGAGTTCTTTTGCTGCTTTATCAGTCAAAGCGTCCTGCTTTTTGACACCAACAGGCGCAGAGCTTGCTTCAGTTTTAACGCAAACAATTGCTGCTCCGTCAGACTCGATAACAATATTACCATAAACAGTCTTGTACGTATAGCAAAAAGTGATACTCATAAGTGCTAAAAACCTGCCTTTTTATGCATTTTATCACCCTGTAAACAAAATCTCAAGATTTCTTTATAGTCAACGAAAGAAATGTAGAGCTTTAATGCCTTTACCCTTGCCTTTTATGTTTATAACTGTTATTATTATACAACAATTTTGCATAGTGAGGTATTTTTATGGCAGCGACCGGGTTTAAAGAGGGTGACGTAATATACAGCAAAGGCTCACCTCTGGAGAATATATCACTGATTGGCGAAGGAGAGGTAGAAGGCTCGTTTGGCGGGCACACTTTCCTGTTCGGAAAAATGGATGTGCTGGGACTTTGCGATATAGCATCACCAACCCATACACATACATATAATGCCATATCGGACGGTGCATTATACAGATACCCTTGCAATAGCATTGAATCAACGGAAAACATAATGAAATCAAACGCAGATATCGCATTTATGATGATAAGCTCTATTTGCAGACAACTTGCAGAGCTACTTCAGTATAAAGCCAAAATTAAGCATGAGGCAGAAAATGCCTATACCACAATACAAGAAATGTACAGTGAATACACCCGTCTATGCAAAACCTACGCATCATCACCAAAGAAGCTTCCGCAGCTTGAAGAAATGGCAGAGTTTTCGGGACACGACCCGGTTGAAGATTGGGTACATAACTATTATATTGAGATTAACAATTTAGACCCGAGCACACTCAAAAAGTTTTTCCACGGAAATGTAGGAATTGAAACCGGCTTTCTTCGTAAATGCTTAGATGATGTTCGTCAGGTTATTACGTCTTGCACAATGTATCACGAGTACTTAGAAGGTGTAACTTCTATTTTACTTGATAAAGGCGGATTTGACCTGTTTTCGTTGATAAGCGACTTGCATATCAATACCTTGAAAATTACCGGAGCAGACGCCGCAGTAGACGCATTAATGGCACCGTTGACCGAGACACTCTCAGATATGACCGGTGTTAATTCCACCGAATACCAAAACCGTCTTGATGCATACTGGGATTCACTGGAAAAGAAAAGAGAATCGCAAGATGATGAAGAAACCACCGATGCCCCTACGTCGCAAGGAGTAAGTCAAGAGTTATTAGATTCATTGCAAACAATTATCAGATATTCTGAGTGTGATGACGAGCTTGCTGCTTCTTTTGAAAGCAATATTCATAAATATACCGAGGTTACAGACAGAAACAGCTCTGAAGATGAAGTGCCTGAACTCCGCAGGGAAATCACAAAAGGGTATTATGCAATACATAGACTTATATTCCTAAAAAGTCTTGAGGATAAATCCTTGCCGACGATTATTAAAATGTTCCTAAACTTCGGCTTTGTTGACCCCACCCTTGCAGGCTATGATAATGCAAACTTTATGTATTCAATAGCAGATACATATAAAGGCGACCCCGAGTATAATATATATACTGCTTATGAATGGCTTGTGTCAATTTATAACGGAGACAGAGACCCGAGTCTAAGTGAATTTGATATGGACTGGACAACATATTTACGTGATTTAAAAAATCAAAAGCAAATTGATGCAAAAGAAGAAGCCAGGCTTTTAGCTGACAAAGACGAGAAGCTTAAATACGAAATGGATAATGCTTTCCCGGTTGTTAACAGAGTTACTTTTGGTAACCCGTCAAGATTTTGCCCGGTGTTTTCGAGTCATAATGTAATTCGCGGACTTGAAGGAACTTTAGTCACTCCTGCAAAAGTGAAAGCAATAATTGATGATATTCGCAGAATAGATTTTTCCGCATTTTATCGCGAGACTTCTTACTCAGACCAAAAGGCAGGCGTTACTGCCGAATCAATAAATGTTGAAATTCTGCCAAATATCGTTCTTATGCCAAATATCGGAATTCGAGCTTCAATGTGGCAGGAAATTGAAGGAAGGCTGCGTACGACTCCTGCACGTTGGTTCTTATCAATATTCCTCGAAGGAGATTTGACCTCTATTCTTCTTAAACTCACGGCAGAGTTCCGTTGGGAAATATGCAGACGTATTCAAGGCTCACGCTGGAATGACTTATCAGACCCATCACTCACGAGCTATTTCTGCGACTACTTACAGTTCTATATGAACAACCGCAGCTTGGCAATGCAGACAATGAACGAAATAAGAAATGAAATATCTGCTGCGAGAAATAACTACAAGCTGGTTTTTGTCCAAAACTATACTGTATGGATATTAAATGAATCAAAAGGTATGGCACGACTAAATAGTGTTGCACTCGGAATTCTTATGACGTTTTGTCCGTTTAATGCAGAGATACGTGAAACACTGTCGAAGAACATGCGTTACAACGAAGCCTTGACACGTTTTAACGCAAAGCGGCAAAAACGCGCTCAACGCCTGTCGCTCTTAATAAAGAAAATAAACCAAGGCGGCAAACCAACACCGCAACCGCTCCGCGACGAGTTTGAATATGCTAAGCGATAAAATATCAAAAAAACCGTCCCTCTGTGTTGACACAAGGGGACATTTTTTTGTGTTGTTTTACCAGACCTTCAGCACTACGGCTTCCCATGGGGCGAGGGTGCCGTCGTAGGTTTCACGACCTACGGTGGTCACTATTAGTTGACCTATCATACTTCCTTCAAACGGCGTTGTTGCCGGCTTGCCGGAGAAGTTTAGTATAACTGTATACTGCTCTTCGCCCGGTATAGTACGTGTGTATGCGATTACTTGTTTGTCGGAATAAGCAGGTGCAAATTCACCATATTTGAGCGTTTCGTTTGATGCTCTCAGGAGAATCATATTTTTGTAAAATCTCCAAACTGAGCTTGCTCGTGCTTTTTGCTCTTCAACATTTATTATTAAATTGTTCTTATTGATCCCGAGCCACGGCTCTCCCGTTGTGAAGCCGGCTCCCGGCTTAGCATTCCATTGCATTGGTGTGCGAGCGTTGTCACGGGAGCAGGGCGCTATCCACTTCCATCGCAGAAATGATGGGATCCAAAACGAACGAAGCAGTTTGTCAACACCCAAGGTCTCAAGGTCATCTATTTGCTTAATATTGTTAAAGTCAAAATTTGTCATTCCGATTTCTTGACCTTGATATATAAACGGTGTTCCGCGAAGTGTGAGAAGCAAGGTTGCGAGCAATTTTGCACTACGTTCCCAAAACTCTTCGTCATCTCCGTAATGAGAGACAATACGAGATTGGTCATGGTTTTCAAGGTATACTGCATTCCAGTCAAGACCTTGCTGCCATTTCGTCAAAATGTCGAGGAGTTTTTTCGGCTTGAATTTTTTCGGTATATATTTCTCAATGACCCTGTCAACATTGAGGTGGTCAAAGTAAAATATCATATCAAGTTCTTTTCTTCCGGGGTCGCACAATAATTTAGCATCGCGAAGGTTGACCAATGCAGATTCACCAACAGTAAAGCAATCATAATGGTCAAGAACTTCACGACGCAGTTCTTGTAATATTCTATGAGCACCCTCTTGCGACACAAAATGTTCTCTGCCTCTTATCGCAAGCTTGTGAATACCATCCTCGAACGATGATTTATAAATAACATTTATTACATCACATCGAAATCCTGCTACACCTTTTTTTAACCAAAAGTGCATTATCTCCTTGATTTCTTCAATGACTCTGGGATTGCGATAGTTAAGGTCGGGTTGTTTTCTATGGAAAAGATGGAGATAATACTCTCCGCTTTTTGGGTCAAATTCCCATGCGTCTTCCATAAAGAAGGTCGACCAGTTGTTTGGAGGTCCGCCGTCTGAGTTTGGCGGCATCCATATATAGTAGTCACGGAAAGGACTGTCTTTTTCGCGGCTTTTTTGAAACCAATCATGCTCGTCGGAAGTGTGGTTAATAACGAGGTCCATTATTACCTTAATATCACGCTTTGCGGCTTCCGAAAGCAGTTGTTCCATATCAGCCATCGTCCCAAACTTAGGGTTAATGTCGCGATAATCGCTGATATCATAACCATTGTCTATATCCGGTGATTTAAACACAGGAGATAGCCATATTATACCGATACCCAAATCCCTAAGCTCATCAAGGCGCGAAATAATCCCGGGTATATCACCTATTCCGTCGCCGTTAGAATCTTGGAAACTGCGAGGATATATTTGATAAACGACACGTTCTTTCCACCAGTTGCTCATTGATTAAGCCCTTTCTAGAACGGGTTTTCTGTCGGATATGGGAGGCAGGCAGGTTGATTGTACGAAATTTTCGGCACTCCCAAGTATTTAAAGACTTCAAATATTGCTCTGCCATGATGACCGAATGCAACCGCTCCATGATGAGGGTAGCGGTCTGCAATTAGCACATGGCGATAGAAGCGACCCATTTCTTTAATCGCGAAAATTCCGATTCCACCGAAGGATTGTGTTGCAACTGGTAGTATTTCTCCGTTTGCTATATAAGCTGTGAGACCACCTTCTGCAGAACCTTGTATACGGTAGAATGTAATTTCTCCGGGTTTGATATCGCCTTCGAGAGTTCCTCTTGAAATGTCAGGCTCTTTGCCCGGCTCAAGCAAACGGTGCATAATTAGCTGATGCTTTATTGCAGCGCCTTTACTGAGATGGCACATAGGTGTATTTCCGCAGTGGAAGCCCATAAATGTATCATTGTGAGCATAGTCGAACTTACCTTTTATGTCTTTTTCATACATATCTGCAGGTACAGAGTTGTTGATATCAAGTAGAGTGACAGGCTCACCACTAATACAAGTGCCGATATATTCTGAGAGTGCTCCAAAAATATCAACTTCACATGATACCGGAATTCCTCTTGCTGCCATGCGACTATTAACGTAGCACGGAACGAATCCGAATTCTGTTTGGAATGCGGGCCAGCATTTATTCGCCATGGTGACGTATTCGCAGCTCCCTTTATTTTGCTCAATCAAATCGAGGAGTGTAACTTCAAATTGTGCAAGCTTAGGAAGAATACCGGGCATTTTATTTCCGTCGCCAAGCTCACGTTCCATGTCGGCAATGACTTCGGGAATACGTGGGTCATCTTTATGTGCATTAAATGCAACGAGTAAATCAAGTTCCGAATTTTCTTGTACTTCAACACCTAAATTAAACAACTGCTTAATAGGTGCGTTACAAGCGAGAAAATCAAACGGTCTGGGACCGTAAGTTATTATTTTAAGACTCGAAACACCGACTATTGCACGTGCTATCGGAACAAACTCGGCAATCATTTTTGCGATTTCATCGGCTGTACCGACGGGATACTCGGGAATATATGCCTTGAGATTGCGAAGACCAAGATTGTACGAGCAATTAAGCATTCCGCAGTATGCATCGCCGCGCCCGTCAATAAGCTTGCCTGCTGCTTCTTCTGCAGCTGCTACAAACATTACCGGACCGTCGAAGTATTTAGCAAGCAGTGTCTCCGGTGTTTCAGGGCCGAAGTTTCCGAGAAAAACAACAAGTGCATTGACGCCTGCATTATACACATCCTCTGCTGCTTTAAGCATATCAACTTCGTTTTCAACTGTGATTTTACACTCATAAATATCCCCGCAAGCTTTAACAACCGCCTCACGGCGTGCTCCGGAAAGCTCAATCGGGAAACAGTCACGAGATACTGAGATTATTCCTAGTTTGATTGTTGGGATGTTCTTCATTTTATGTCCTCCTACAAATTTACTTTTGTCCATAATATGCGTTATCGCCATGCTTACGTAAATAGTGCTTATCAAGTAGCTCTTGCTGAATTTGATTTATATCGGGGTTTATTATTATACCATGCCATGCCATAAATGCAATCTCTTCTAATACAACTGCATTATGCACCGCATCTGCTGCGTTTTTTCCCCATGTAAAAGGACCGTGGCTATGCACCAACGCTGCAGGAATATAGTCGGGATTAATGCCGGCAAATCTTTCAACAATAACATTGCCTGTTTCTGCTTCGTAGTTACCGGTTATTTCCGATTCCGTCATTTTTCTTGTGCACGGTATATCTCCGAAAAAGTAATCTGCATGAGTTGTGCCAAGTGCAGGTATATCCCTGCCGATTTGTGCAAATATTGTCGCCCACTTACTGTGAGTATGAACGACTCCGCCAATGTTTTTAAAAGCTTTATATAAAGCCAAATGTGTCGCTGTATCTGACGACGGAGACAACGCGCCCTTCACCGTTTTGCCGCTTTCAAGCTCAACAATCACCATATCATTAATTGTCATGCAATCGTACTCTACGCCTGATGGTTTGATAACAACAAGACCCGATTCGCGGTCAATTCCCGAAACATTTCCCCATGTAAATGTAATCAGCCCATGCTTAGGCAGGAGCAGATTCGCCTCAAACACTTGTTTTTTAAGGTTTTCTAACATACCATTACTCCTAAAAATGTGACAGGGGGACGGTTCTCTTGACACATTTATAAATTTTCAACAGCAGCGTGCTCTACTTCTAGTGCTGCTCTGTACCGCTCCAAGTAAGCTTCGAAGCCTTTTACATCGATTGGGTCAGGAGCTATTGTATTAACTGCAGAGCCTTTGAATATCTTGCTGTTCAGGAAGCTTTCTAACGATTCCTTGTTTTCCTTACTTGCGGAAAAGGCTGCCAGCAGTGCGATTCCCCATGCTCCACCCTCGCCTGCTGATTCCATCACAGCAATTGGAATGTTCAGTGCTCCTGCCATTAGCTTCTGCCCGATGACAGGTGTTTTGAATAGACCGCCATGTCCAAGAAGCTTAGATATCTCTACACCTTCTTCATCTGTTAAAATGCTCATGCCGATTTTAAGCGTTGTCATTGACGAAAGCAGAAGTGAACGCATGAAGTTTTCGATATTAAACTTACTTTCTGCGGTGCGTGCAAAAATCGGTCTTCCTTCAGAAAAGCCTGTCAAATGCTCACCGGAGAGATAGTTTACAGAAACAAGCCCTCCGCAGTCCGGGTCTCCTTTGAGTGCGGCATTATATAGTGTGCCGTATAAATCTGTTTTATTTACAGACACACCCATGTTTACAAGAACATCACTAAACAGGTTCACCCAAGCGTCTAAATCTGCTGTGCAGTTGTTACAATGAACCATTGCAACCGGCTTGCCAACAGGAGTTGTAACCATGTCTATTTCTGTATGCAGCTTTGAGAGAGCTTTGCTCAGTACAAGCATTGCAAAAACAGATGTGCCGGCGGAAATGTTGCCTGTGTGCGGTGTGATGGCGTTTGTTGCGACCATGCCTGTGCCTGCGTCGCCTTCGGGCGGACATAGCGGAACGCCGGGCTTTAAGCTGCCTGACGGGTCGAGGAGCTTTGCTCCTTTTTCCGTTAAAGAGCCGGCAGCTTCACCTGCACACAGCACCTTAGGCAAAATATCTGAGATTTTCCGCGGCACATTATACTCAGCAACAAGATTATTAAACTGCTCTACCATTTCGGAATGGTAGTTATTTGTGTTGCTGTCAATCGGCATTATGCCTGATGCATCGCAGATTCCGACAACTTTTTCGCCGGTCAGCATATAATGCACATACCCTGCCAGAGTTGTCAGGTAGCTAATCTCACTCACGTGAGATTCTTTATTCGCAATGGCACGGTGATAGTGAGCTATTGTCCAGCGTTGCGGAATATTAAAACCAAAGGTTTTTGTCAATAGCTCGGCGGAATCTTCCGTAATGGTGTTGCGCCAAGTACGAAACTCAGCAAGCTGATTATCGTCCTTATCGAGCACCAAATACCCGTGCTGCATTGCGGAAATACCAATGCCCGAAATCTCAGGCATTGCCGAACCGGTCTTGTCGCTATAATCAGCGACAAGCGCCTTATAACTCTCTTGCAAACCTTTCCAAACAGAATCAAGAGAGTATGTCCAAATTCCATTTTCGAATTTGTTCTCCCAATCAAAGCCGCCTGATGCTAAAGGCTTTCCAAAACCGTCAATAGCGACTGCTTTGATGCGAGTTGAGCCAAGTTCGATGCCTATAAATATGTTCATATTTAGTCTCCAAAAAATTGTTGAGGGGACACACCTTTTGTGCGTTGAAGGAATGTCCCCTATTGCTAATTCTTCATTCCTGTCATTACTATGCCTTCGACGAAGTAGCGTTGTCCAAATAAGTATACCAGAAGACCGGGGATAAATGTGAGAATTGTTGCGGCGAAGATTCCTGCATAGTCGGCTTTGAACATACTGAAGAAGATTGTCAGCCCAAGAACCAGTGTATAATTCTCACGTGATTGAATGTATATCATCTGCTGCAGAAGGTCATTCCACGTTGCAATAAAGATTAGCAGTGCAACTACTATAATTGCAGGGCGAATAGACGGTACAATAATGCTGACCAGAGTGCGGAAATACCCTGCTCCGTCTATTTTTGCAGCTTCATCAAGCTCTCTTGGAATCGTTTTAATAAACTGTCTGAGCAAGAAGATATTAAATGCTCCACCACCGCATAAATAAGGCAATATCAAAGGGTAATAAGTATCAACAAAGCCTAAATATGACCATGCGATATATAGAGGAACAAGTGTTACCATAGTCGGCAGCAGCATTGACCCAACGCAAAGTGAGAATAAAAAGCTCTTGCCTTTAAAGTTCAATCTCGCAAAAGCATAAGAGCATGATATAGCCGTTGCTGTTCCGAAAACAACGCACGGTACAGTTATCGTCAGAGAATTTAATAAAAACCCAAAGAAATTAAACGCTGTTGAATCAGCAACGTCAATATAGTTTCCCCATAACCATTTTGTCGGGTTTATTGTACCCATCGGCAGGAAGTCAGGTGGTGCCTTAAAAATGTCGAGACTCCCCATGACAGATGAGCGAAACATCCAGTATAGGGGCAAGAGTGCAATCGCAGCAATGCAAACGATTGCAAGAAAGGCGAAAATATCTGCCAGCAGCTTGTTTCTTTTTTTGCTGTGCAAGCTTCCGCGAAACGGCATTTTTGTCGGACTTTTTTGAACTTGTGTTAGACCACTCATTTTTTCTCGTCACCATCCTCATAAAAAATCCAGCTCTTTGACGTAATAAACAATATCGCTGCCAGAATTGCGGAAATCAAGAAGAACACAAACGCGATGGCGCTTGCTCGCCCGAGTCGCCCTCCCCTAAACGCTTCGTTGTACATTAAATATGTCATAAACATTGACGACCGTCCGGGTCCGCCTTTTGTTATTGATAGTGCAGGAATAACCACTTGAATATTAACTACGAGACTCATTAGGATATTATAGAAAATAATGGGTGTCATACAAGGAAATGTGATATGCCTCAGCCTCTGAAAATAGTTGGCTCCGTCAATTTCAGCAGCCTCCTGATAAACGCGCGGCACATTTTGCAAGCCTGCCAGAAAAATAACTATCAGATTGCCTGATGTCCAGACAGATATAAGTACTATTGTTGGTATAACTGCAGTTGATGATGAAAAGAACAATGATTGCGGAAGCCCTAGTTCCCTCAATAAAACATTAACAATTCCGTTTGTTGGGTCCATAAGAAAGCTCCAACCAATCATAACTGCTGCTGCAGGAAGTATATATGGTATATAAAAAATCGAGCGAAAAAAACCACGCCCGGGCATTTTTCGATTTAGCAGCATTGCTATTATCATAGAGTAAACAACGCTTGAAACTACTGCAAACAATGCAAAAAACACTGTTATTAGAATTGAATTCCCAAAGTCAATCATAGGATTTTTAAATATTTCTATGAAGTTACTAAATCCTATAAACTCGGGAGACGGAGCATTTGGAAAAAAGTGACTCACTCGTAAATCGGTAAGACCGACTCCTAATGCTGCTAATAAAGGTAAATATGTGATAAATGTTAAACCCAGTAATGCAGGAATTAAGAAAACATACGCTGCTCGCTGTTCCTTAACGGCTATTATTGACTTTTTGGTTTTTTTATTTATTTTCATTTTCTCACCATTACATTGTTTATGTGCTGTGAGGGGTACCATTATAAAGGCACCCCTCTTTAAAGATCTTGTTTCTTACGGTCCTGCGAGAGCGGCTTCCATTGCAGGTCTGATGTCTTCTATTACTTCTTTAACTGTTTTGCTTCCGTTAACAGCTTCCACCAGCGCCGGACTCATTATGTTATTAATGATTTCCAGTGTATATGGTGTGTAATACCAAGCAGCAGGATGTGTGACGTTCGTGTCAAGTGCAACATCCTTAATGGCTGTTCTGTACGCATCTGCCGGGAGTCTTGCGCGAACTGCTACATCGTCAATCCATCGTGTGAGCAGAGGTTCTTGATACCAGCTTTGTAATGTAGGCATCCACCAACCGGCTTCAATAATACCAAAGTTATTTTCTGTATCGGTGAACCAGTCATAGAATTCACGTGCTTCATCCGGATGTTTTGTTCCGCCCCAGATAACAACAGCTCCGCCTGTAGCAAGAGTTTTCAGTTGCTTCATATAGGGGAGAACTGCCACACCGTAATCAAGATCCGTGTCTCCTGTGAATCCTGTTGCCCATTGACCCTCTGTTGTCATTGCAACATTGCCTGCTCCTAATGATGACCACCAGCCGGTGTCTTCTGTTCCCGGAATATATGGTGCAACATTGTGAACGAGGTTCAGGTCAAATACTTTTTGAATTGCTTCGATTGCAGCATCGTCAAAAATGACTTGTGTGCCGTCTTCGGAGAACCATCTGCCACCATTGGAGAGTGACCAAGCTTCAAGCTGCCATGTCCATTGGTTTACATAGACTCCATATTGAACTATATTGTCCTTGTTAAAGCCTGCATCGTTTGGTGTGTTTCCGTCTGCATCGAATGTGAGTTGTTTTGCAACTTCAATCATTTCGTCCCAAGTCCATGCTGTGTCCATTGTTGTGGGAGGAAATTCTACGCCTGCATCATTAAACTTGTCTCTGTCGAACCAAAGTGCGAGAACTTCGTTAGCTTGTGACCATGCAACAACATCTCCTCCATCTCTAAAGGCAAGATACTCAAGCGGTCTGTCATCTGCGCCTGCAAAGAGGTCTTCTCTGAGAAGCATTCCTTCTCTTGCCCAGCCAATAATCAGGTTTTCATTTGCCATACCTACGTCAGGCATATTGCCGCCTGTTGCCATTGTCTGGATAATTGTTGCATACTCTTCATTTGGAATGGACAGTGCAGTTACCCAAATTCTGTCTTGTGAGTTGTTAAACTCATCGAGTGTTTCCTGCATTGTTGCTTCCTCTTGAGGGCCGCCCCAAAGTGAATAAACGAGATGTACTCTGTCAGCGGGCGGGTCTACGTTCGGGCCGCTCGGGGTCGGTGTGTTTTCTTGCGTTGCCGAATCATTTGGGTCTTGTGTGTTTCCCGAGTCTGTTGTTGCCGGGGTTCCTGCACATGCTACTACGCCGAAGAGTAGTGCCGCCATGCACAAGAGTGCTATAATTTTGCTAACTTTCTTCATAATATAATCCTTCCTTTTTTTATTATGCTAGCCCAACTAAGTTGAGTTTACACACTAATATGACACGCTGACTTCAATGTCGGGAGCTGCTGTTACTGTTTTGTCAAAGACCTTAAATGTCAGCTCCTTGTCTGATAAGTTTCTAAGCTTCATAGTGCCTTTTGACACTACTATTGCTGCTTTTTGCCCTTTCCATATAATTTGATAACTGATTTCATTTATTTGCTTTGGTATACATGGCTTAAATGTCAGCTCATCCGCACTTAGCGCATTAACCAAGCCTCCAAAACCGTGTACTACCTCCTGCCACATTCCGCCTACATTTGCAAAGTGGATTCCTTCCGAGGCTCGAGGACGTAAGCCAAAGTCAATATCGATGGATTTAAGCCAGTTTTCATAAGCTAAATCAGGGCGGCCCATATATGCTGCAACTATTGCGTTATGGCATATTGAGTTTGATGAATCATGAATCGTATAGGGGTTATAGTACTCATAAGATGCTATCATTTCTTCTTTTGTAAACGCTTCAGTATATAGACCCATAAGTGCGATTACATCGGATTGCTTTAGACATTTAGCACGGTAGCGAAGCTCTTGTGTTGTATAAAATCCGAACTGCTTGGTTTTATCCTTCCATAAACCTTCAATATCAATTTCGCAAAATGCTGTGTCAAAATCATCACATTGCCATACGATTTTACTGTCCGTATCCTGCGGGATTGGCAAGCCGTCTGCTATTTCGTTAAAGAGTCCAAGTTCCTTCTCATCAAAGCTAATCTTCTCGCAAAGCTTTTTATAAACATCGGGTGCATCTTTTTTACACATCTCAACAACAATTGAAGCCAATCTAAGACTTTCGCGAACGACAAAGTTTGTATATGCGTTATTATTAGTGATTGGCTTATACTCATCGGGACCCATGACTCCGAGAATATGCCAGCCGGGGCGACCTTTTAACTTGTCGGCACGCGTTGTCCAATAACGTGAGGTTTCAAGAATTATTTCCAGTCCGCAATTGTAGAGATAATCTTTATCCTGTGAGTTTTGGTAGTAATGCCATAAACCAACAACGATATCTGCGGAAATATGTATTTCGTGGTCGGCATATTCAAACAGCGAGCACACCTCGTCACCGTAACGGTCTGTTTGCCATGGATATCTCGCACCTATATAGTTGTGTGCCTTAGCGCTTCGGCGAGCGCCATCAAGAATGCCGTAGCGGTAAAGCCCGGTCATTTTTGCAAGAGCAGGTTGTGTATAAATGTAAAACGGTTGGAAGAATATTTCCATATCCCAGCATACCGAACCAAGATACATTTCACTTGTTGAGCCTTTTGCGCAGTTGAGGGCACGAGAGTCTGTGGAGCGAGCGCGGAAAAGATGATAAATTGATTGGCGGATTGCTCGCTGGCTGTTGTAATTTTCAACATCGTTTGAGTCAATCTTAATATCCGACATTTCCCAATTCTTTGCCCACCGCGCAATATGTGCCGTATGAAGAGCCTTTGCTCCTTTGTTAATTGCGGTATTAATCATTTTAATACCTTCATCAAGAAGCTCCTCACTGTTAAAGTATACGCTTGCTGCTTGTGCGGAGATTTTTATTACATTAACTTCTTCATTTTCATTCACTGTAAATGATAGTGCTGAGTTAACACGGCAGTCGTCGCGTTTGATTATGTTAGTGTCGCACTTATCGCTGACCAGACGACTGACTGTTACGATACGGTCTTCAAGATTACCAGTGACATCAGAGTAAATCACACGGTCTGCTGCAAAGCCGATATCGCGGCTTACAAATTTATCATAACCGTTAGTACGTGTGTCATTATCAATATAACTGTTGAGTTCGATTGATGCATCTCCTGAAAGTGACTTAATGCTTAGCTCTTGAACACAAGTAAATTTATCATCGGGATTCATGTAGCGTTTAAACAAAAGGTTAAGCTTCTTGCCCGATTTGGTTTCCCAAACGAAGGTTCTGTATAATGTCGCCTCTTGCATATTAAGCCATCGTTTATAGCCTGATATTCCACAGTTTTCCATATCAAGCTTTTCGCCATCGGCATAAACTTCCAAGCCAAGCATATACGGCAGATTAACAACACCAACATTCCAGAACGGGTGCTTGCCTTGTACCAGCGGTATAAATGTGCCCCAGCGGCTTTTCTTTGTCGGAACAACTTCGAGAGAAACATTCATTGCTTTTCTATCATAAGATATATTTTGCTCATCGTCGGTAAAACCTTCGTCAAAGCTTGAACGAATTGTTAAAAAACCGGTGCCGAGAGCCATGATAGATTCGTTATGACGAATACGCGAAACGTCAAATGTTTCTTCAACAACACACCAGTCGGGATTGATTTTTAGATTATCTATGTACATACACTGCTCCTTGAAAGCTATAGTGTTTTGCTAAACCTGCTTATTATGAATGCTTTTCTTCAATACGTTTGTATACATCCTCAAGTGACCCTCCAAACGGTCCGTATGTTTCCATTTTAATCGATACAAGAGCTGCTGCGAATTTGAGTGATGTCGGGACATCGTGCTTTAGTCTCCAGCTTTGGTATGCAGCAAACGTGGTGTCACCTCTGCCTGTACGTCCGATTACGCTGTTATTGGAAAACTTCTCGAAGTATGTGACACCGTTTACTCTGGCAAGAACACCATCTGATTTTGTTGCAACAATTTCAGGGCAACCCCATGATTCAAATATCTTCGCCGCTTCCTCGAGGTCTTCTGTCCCTGCACAGACACGGGCTTCTACGATATCAAGCTTCACCATGTCCATTTTTGAAACTATTTCTTCTTTATTTTTTGCTTCAGCGAAGTTTATTTCATTTGTAACGGGTGTTATTTGACGCACATAGCTTTGCATATCTGTCGATAAACGGTAACCGCGTACTTTAAGCCCGTCAATCAGTGCCATATCGAACTCAGAATCGGATATGCCGCCAAGATGGTAGTATTCTGACTCGAGCTCGGGAATATCTTCAATTTTCATTAAACCTGCAGTTCTTACAAGGTTAATTTCACGTTCATCAACATTTTCGGATTTATGCAAAACACGGGAGTATGTTGTACAATCTGCCGGGATAATAAAGACATCTACACCAAGGTCTTTCATCGGCTGTGTGATTTTTTCGTCTTGGAGTGACATTTTGACGACTGCTGCAGTCTTTACACCAACTCTCGCCGACACCATTGCTCCGCAAAGCACTGCACTGCCGGGGGCGACAACTTTGCCTCCTCCGAAATGATGAACCTCATCAAAAGCCATGTGTCCGATAAATGTTATTCCATATTTGCTCACTTTACTACTCCTTTAAATCCTCGCAACTGTCTCGCGCACTATCAAGTTGCTTGGAATAATCACATTTCTTTGGTCAGAATATTCGCCAACTCCGCTAAGCTTTTGAGTTACCATTTTTGCTGCTGTATAGCCAATTTTCTTCATGTCAATTTCTATTGTAGTAAGCTTTGGAAACACAAACTCCGAAACATCGCGGTTATCAAACCCTACAACAGATATATCTTCAGGAACTCTCAGCCCTGAGTCTCTTATTGCATCCATTGCTCCGATTGCCATTAGGTCATTCATAGCAAATACTGCTGTTGGCGGTGCTTTTGATTCGGTTTCCAGCAAGCCCTTCATGCAGGCGTAGCCGGAATCTCTTCCCCAGTCGCCGTTTCTTACAAGAGCACTGTCAAGAATCAGGTTCGCTTCTTTAAACGCTTTGCTTACCCCTCTTAATCGCGTTTGTGCCGGCGCTGTGTGTGCAAGCCCTGTGATTACTGCTATTCGGCTATGTCCGTTATTAATCAGGTAGGTTGCCAGCTCCTGTGCAGCATCCTCGTTTTCATAGTTTACCGAGCACGTGTGGTCGTCTCCGGATGTTGAGTATGCAATTATTATCGGCTTATTAATGTTTGAGATAATTCCGGTGATGTCTCTGTTGAACATTCCCACATAAATTACTGCATCTACTTTTGCACCGAATGTCAAAAATGAAAGGGCATTGTTAATTTTATCTTTTTGGTGAATTATTTGGTCATATTGATTAAACAGACTATCTAACATTCTCAAGTCATTAAGCAGGATATTATAGTCTGTTTGTTCTATGTATTCCGATATTCCATTAATAATCCCGACAGATGGGAAGCCAAGTATATCTTCGGATAGCACTCCGATAATGTTTGTTTTTTTCGTTCTGAGGCTTTTTGCAACACGGTTTGGTTGATAATTTGTTTTAGATATAACATCAAGAACTCGCTGCTGCTTATCGGGCATGACGGGTCTTGAGCCATTAATCACGTATGATACTGTTGCGGTTGAAACGCCTGCTTCTCTGGCAATATCCTTGATAGTTATAGGACTCACCCCGCTTTTGTATTTCTGTTATTCTCAAAATCTAATCGTTTAGATTTAGTTAGATTATACTCTGAAACGCTGCGTTTGTCAACAGCTATTTATTCATTATTTACTCATCTCTGATTTGCTTTAGCAATGCTTGCTGAACCTCTTTCATATATGTTCTGCTTACAGGGATTGCTTTCCCTGTGAAGGCTATTGCATCAGTACGGGTTAGCTCCCGAATACTGCATATATTGAGAGCGAAAGCCTTGTGGCAACGTGTAAGTTGTGCTTTTCCTTCGAGCAGGTCTGAGAGCTTGCCGGAATATTCTACGGTTTTATCCTTTAATGTTATTTCGACACGTCTGCCAACAGTTTCAAGACAAATAATTTCACTTATCGGAATTCGTAATATCTGCGTCCCTGATTTGAAAACAAGAAAACTGCTTTTTATCCGACTCTGATAATCATTTTCAATCAAGCTCTCCAGCACCTTTGTGTCCGGGGGCTTCATTAAATAATGAAGTGCTTTTACATCATATCCTTCAATAGCAAAATCAGGAGTTGAGGTAATAAAAATTATTGATGCTTCCGAATCGTGCTCTCGTACTTTGCGAGCAAGCTCTATCCCTGTCGTTTCACCCATCATAATATCAAAGAGAAGCACCTCAAACCTTGCTCCCTCCAGAAAATCATGCAAAAAAGCATCACCTGAAGCAAATTCGAAGACACTGCCTTCAATGCCTGATTTTGCTAAGATTTCGTTGCATATTTTATTCAGTTCTCTGCGAAAAACCTCTTCGTCTTCGCATACGGCAACTCTATACACCAGTCTCACCTCGATGAATCGGATACTTCTGTCTGCCCATTTTGCCACACTTCAACGTTAATGGCAAGATTCCTTTTGCAATAAGCTATAATGCATTTTACGCAGTTTTTTCTACCACTTACGCTAAATCATGATAATGAGTGTTCTTTTTTTGTATAATATTTCGATAAGAATAGTGTATAAAAGCGAAAGGAATTTTCTTCTATGACAGAAGCAGAAATGCTGCAAAATGCAGGAACTATGGAAAAGTATTCACTCGGACAACCTGTTTTCTCGCAACACGATAGCGGAGAAGCAATGTATGTTGTTCTTAAAGGAACTTTTGGAGTTTTTATTGATACATTTACAGGATTTACAAGCCGTGTTGCCGGAATAACTCAGGGTTCATTCTTTGGTGAAATGGCTGTAATAGACGGCTCTCCGCGCAGTGCAACCATTGTATCGGAAGATAATGGTTCAGTCGTTGTCAAAATCGGGAGAGAGAATTTTCATTTACTTATTGAAAACGCCCCAAACATGACAAGCGCAATTGTTTCAACTTTGAACAAACGTGCAGTCACAACAGCTGATGCTTTAAAAAAAGCAGGCAAAGAACCTCCCGCATTGCCGCCGGTTTCCGCAATACAAGACTATAAAAATGCAAATGCAGTGTTGGAAGACTTATCCTTGCTCGCCGCCAGTGTTCGCAAAATGAATAATATTCTTGCGGGTGACCCTGCAAAATCCTTTGCAATGGAAGATGAATTTATCGAAGCTCTCGGATTAGACGAAACAGAAGATTTTGAAGAAAAGCTCGAAAAAGAGCTTGAAGCCGGATCTGCGGACTTTGAGCCCGATGACAGAATGAGGCTTCTTCCCGAGGGCTATCAGTATTATGGAACCACAGACCTTAAACTTAACACCGACTCATTTCGTGAGGTTAAAGTGGTTTGTCCTTACTGCTACAAGGCAATTAAAACATATTCTCCCATTCACGGGAGACTCGGCAGTATGCAGGAAGCTCTTGACGGGCGCGTTGTTTACAGCAATCTTAACATTTTATTATATACAAATACAATTTGCCCAAACTGCAATTATTGCGACACAAACATGGAATTCAGTATTCCGCGAACTGCTCAGGACCCTCCGAGGTACAGCGAGAATCAATTTGAAAATGCCGAGGATTTTACAGGCTTTGACAGAATCTTAAACCGCTCGATAGACGAAGCGATTCTCAGTTATTACCTAAACCTCGAATGCCTTAAACGCACATCAAACGACCCCTTGCGTTATGCAAACGCATGGATTCGCTTATATTGGCTTTTCAGCGACCAAGGCGGCATGGACTATGCAAAAGAAGCGGCCAAACACGCTCGCCATTATTATACAAAGTACGCGGGGCATGGCACAAGAGTAACATCTGTAGATGACAAAATGAAGCTTAATGCCATTCTGGCTGAGTTGTCTATAGTTCTTGGTGACTACAGCCGCGCATTAGAGGAGTATAAAGCGAATCTTGTGGTTGGCAAGGGTTCAAAGAACCCACTACTGAAAGAGAGTTCTAAACGTATTGATGAAATCAAAAAAATGGGATAACTCAATTGTGGGAGTGCCATGGCTGAAAAAATTAAAAGACTTTTAAATAACAAAAAACTGCTTATAGCAACCGCTGCTGCAATTCTTGCGGTATCTGCTGCACTTGTTATTGTACTGCCACTGCGTACATCACAGGAGCAGGACCCGACCCGCATCGCCGAGGGCGAGGCGGAGGCGGTCATGACGACTAAGATAGTTGTGCATGACGGGCTTTGGGAACCAACAAGGCACTCCGATGAGCTTTATTATCCCATTGGGATTACACTGCTTGGAGGAAATCTTGTTGTTGCCGATTCAAAGTGCGACCGAATTCAGCTCCTTGACGGCGATAGGAACAGACGAGTCGGGCTGCCCGGTCAATTTGGGCTTTCATATCGCGATTCGGGTGCACTTATTGACGGGTTTCGTGAAAACGCAATGTTTATGAAACCCTCGGGAGTTTCCGTGTGTCGTGCCGGAGAGGTAATAATAGCTGACACAGGAAACCATGTCATTCGACGAATGGACGATGAATATGTTATTACCATTGCGGGTAACGGCAAAGCAGGCTTTAGCGACGGCAAAGAGGGCGAGGCACAGTTTAACAGCCCGCGAAGTGCAGTTATGTGTCCTGATGGTTATATTTATGTTTCAGATACACTTAATCATATTATCAGACGTATCGACCCCGAAGGTTTCGTTACCGTTTTTGCAGGTTTGCCCGGGGAGAGTGGTTTTGCTGATGGCAGCCTTGCAACCGCAAGGTTTTATGAACCTTGCGGTCTGTACATCGACCAAGATGGAGTTATATACATTGCCGACAGTGCAAACCACGCAATCAGAAAAATAGAAAACGGTATAGTTTCTACTATTGCGGGCAGACCGGGCGAAAGGGACAGATACACCGGTTATAACCAAGGCGGATATATCGACGGTAATAATGACTTAGCTCGCTTCAACTTCCCGCGCGATATCGCTTTACTTCCCGAAGCAGGAATACTTGTCGCTGACAGTATGAATCATGTAATAAGACTCATAACTCCTGATGAAACACGTACAATAGCGGGAAATGGCATGGCGGGTCAGTTTTATGCATCAGCCGAAAACTTAAAAATAACAAGACCCGAGGGAATATACACCGATGGCGAAATAATGTTTGTAGCCGATTCTTTTAACAATCGTGTACTCGCAGTGCCCCTGACGGAAAGAATTCTCGAAGGACGCCCGTCACGGCTTCAAATGCTCACCGATACAGGCATTTCAATTGATTCTCGTTATTCTTATCAAGGGGATATCCGTGTATTTATCGGCAGTCAGTGGGTAGATATGGGAAGAGTCGCGCCGTGGAATACCGCTTCCGCAATATATGTGCCGATTCGCCCTCTATTTGAAGCTCTGGGTGCCGAAGTCGTTCTCGACGAAAGAACGAACACCTTATCAATAATATTCGGCGAATGGACTACGGTTTTAGCTCTGGATATAGACTATTTTATCCTCAGAGGTATTGCCGTTACCACAATAGAAGAAATTGAGCGTCTGTTTCCGCATACCTTCGAGTGGTTTCCCGAATTTTCCACAATAGCACTTCATACTCCGAGTGACTTGAGGTGAGTTGATGGTAAAAAAGCTTAAATATTTAATACCGATAGTTTTACTTATATTATTTGGACTGATTCAGCATTTCAGTTTAATTCCCGTTATCGACAACCTGATTCATGACGACTTTCTGGCAAGCGAGCGCAAACCAATGGAAAATATAATTATTGTCGGAATGGATGAACGCAGTATGCGGGAAATCGGGACATGGCCCTGGCCGAGGTTTTTCATGGCGGACGCAATAGAACGCCTCACTGAAATGAACGTTGCAGCAATCGGTATAAATGTTTGGTATGACGCTCACGGCGCAATTGAGGAATATGACGACAGATTGGTTGAAGCTGCCTCAAAAACCGACCGTCTCGTACTTGCCGGTATGGGTGTTTTATCAGAGGTCAGAGGACACTTAATCGACGCAGAGGACTACATCCCACCGTTTTACGAATTAAACGAGGTTACAACTGTTGGTCATATTAACGCAAAAGCCGATGATGACGGTGTTCTGCGAAGAGCACTTACATCATTCCGTTACGGCGATATCACAGAGCACTCATTGCCGCTTGAGGCCTATCAAATCTACTGCCGTGTTATGGGAATAGAGAATAATGCGGATAAAATACCTCTTGATACTTTCGGTACTTTTCCGATTAACTATGTCGGGTCTCCGCAAAGCTTCAGACATCTTTCTCTTTGGGGCGTTATAAACGAGGAATACAACCGTGAGATGTTTGAAAACGCGATTGTTTTAATCGGTCCTTACGCGCAAGGTATCGGCGATGCCGGCTTTTATACTCCACTTGACAGACGCACTCCAATGTACGGAGTTGAAATCAATGCAAATATAATTCAAAACATGATTGAGGGGCAATTTAAACAACATGCAGAGTGGTGGCTTGATTTAACTATTTTAATCATTACGGGACTGATAGTTATTATGTTCTTACCAAGGGTTAAGCCTGTTCCTGCTGTGATTATCACTATAGCTCTCATTGCCGCGCAGTTTGCAGGAGCAAAGCTGGTTTATGAGCAGCTGGATATAATTCTTAAAGCAGGTGACACAATCGTCTTTTTGATTGTTTGCTTTATTGCAAACCTTGCAATCGGAATTCTTTCGGCACAGCAGGAGAAGTCGCATATCCACGGATTATTCGGGCGTTTTGTTGCACCCGAGGTTGTCAGCGAGTTAATGAGCGGCGGAGTTGAAATCAAACTCGGCGGCATTGAAAAAGAAATCACAGTGTTATTTGTCGACATTCGCGGGTTTACCGCTTTTTCAGAAGCGAATCCTCCCGACAAGGTTGTCAGTATGGTAAACAGATACCTTGCACTGACGAGCCGTACAATACAGGAACAAGGCGGCACACTTGATAAATATATTGGAGACGCCACTATGGCGGTGTTTAATGCACCAAACGATTTGCCCGACCATGCTTTGCGTGCGGTAAAAGCTGCGTGGTCTATGAAGCTGGGGGCTGTGGAGTTACAAGAGGAAATACTGCGGGACTACGGAGTAGATTTGCAGTTTGGAATCGGGATTAACACAGGTATAGCCGTTGTCGGAAACATGGGTTCCGACTTCCGTATGGATTATACGGCAATCGGCGATACAGTAAACACAGCCGCCAGACTTGAAAGCAATGCGGAAAAAGGGCAAGTTATAATATCCGATTCAACATATCAACTCGTAAAAGACCACATCGAAGCCGAGGACAAAGGCATTTTAAGTGTAAAAAATAAAAAAGTCGGCATCCAAATATATAATTTAACAGGTGTAACGTAAAACCTGTCAGGGGGACGGTTCTATTGACAGGAAACAAACAGGAAGGGAGTATCTTTATCGTGTATAAAAGAATAGTTTTTATTATATTGATACTTCTTTTGTCTCTTTCGTTACCTTTTGCACTTGCGAGTGAGGATGATGAGCCGAAGGTTACTTCTCTTCGCGGGCAGGTTATGGTTTACAAAGCAGGTGGGCTTAGTCCTGTTGCGATGTATGTCGGCATGGATATAAGTGACGGCGACGTGATTGCGACGGGTATTAACTCTTCGGTTACAATTAACTACCATAAGCAGGAAATTGTAGTCGGCGAGTTGACCATGCTGTCTATTTGCTCTGTTTGGAATCGAAACGGGCGAAGTGACAGTTCAATTGTTCTTGTTGAGGGCATGATTCGGAAGCGTGTTGATGTTGTGCTCAATGATAATTCACGAAATGTTATTCGAGCGGCGAATGTTATTGCGGGTGTTCGTGGTACTGAATATATTCTTATATACAGCCGAATGGGGCTTGAAGACGGTGCTGACGAAAATCCGTTTACCCGTCTGATGGTTTTAGAGGGTGAGGTAAGCTTTACACTTGCCGTGCAGCACGAGGACGGCGAGGAAGAGCAACACACATTTGTTATTGATGCTAACGGTGCATTGCAAATAACAAGCGATATTCGCGGCAACATAACAGGAACTGACGTGCCGGGAAGCGGAAACTCCGAGACGTTTACTGTATCTTTAAGTGACTTGGATATTGTAATTCTTGAAACTTTAAGAAATGACACACGCATTCAGCAAGCCATGCCGGAACTGCTTGGACATATTGACGCGGCAATTGAGCAGAAAACAACAGAAAATGCTCAGCGAACCGAGAACCTTTCAGAAAATACCAGACCCGACCCGCAACCGATTTTTACATCAGAAGCAGAAGATGTTCTGCCATCACTGCCTGTCCCCGAAGAGCGAGGCGAACCAATTGCTATACCTACACCAACACCGACTCCAACGCCCGCGCCAACTCCGACTCCCACACCAACCCCAACACCAATTCCGAGTCCCTCACCCACACCGACACCTACTCCAACGCCTGCACCCACACCGGAGCCGCCGCCACCTCCTCCGCCAACGCCCGAACCAACACCCGAGCCGACACCGGAACCAACTCCAACTCCAACACCGGAAGTAACACCTCCACCTACACCTACAATAGACCAGGCACCGTTTTCAATAACGCCTGTCGGAACAGTTGCTTATGGTGCAGCACCGTTTTCTTTGATACCCCAAGGAGGTTCAGGAGGCGGAGCAGTTACTTTCGTTGTCACTTCAGGCAATGCTGTATCAGTTGCACCAAGCACAGGCATGGTTATACCCGAAAGAGTTGGTACGGCAACAATCACGGCAACAAAAGCGGGAACCACTGTATATAAGCCTATAAGTGCCACTATCGACATTACAGTGAGCACAAGAGATATATCAAACGCAACCGTCAACATCACAAGCACGCTGGTATATACCGGCACTGAGTTAACACCGATATTTACCGTAACAGACGGAAACAACCCCAATCTTATTACAGCATCGGATTACACCGTGAGCTATACAGGCAATCGAATCAATGCGGGCGACTTCACCTTAACCCTTACAGGACAAGGAAATTATCACGGTACAAATAGTACGACCGTTACAATTAATCGAGCAACGCCATCCTATACCCCACCAACAGGTCTTACCGCAGTTTATGGTACAGCACTTTCAACAGTCAGTCTTTCTTCATTCACAGGGTGGGCATGGGAAACACCATCTGATTTGGTCGGGAATGTAGGAACCCAAACACATAACGCAACATTCACACCTGCTGATACGACAAACTTCAACACTGTCACAGTTGGTGTAATTATTACTGTAAACGGAGCGAACCAACCCGCACTTACATTTAACACTACGGGTATCGGAACAAGAACCTACGGCGAAGCACCGTTTGACTTCGCCCAATTTGTCGAAGGAGGAGCAGGCAGTGGAGCACTAAGCTTTTCAGTTACAGCAGGCGATTCCGTTTCAATAGCTTCGTCCACAGGCATGGTTACGATTAACCGTGCAGGCACTTCAACAATAACAGTCACTAAAGCAGAAGACAGTAACTATAATCCAATTGATGGCACATTCAACCTCACTATTGAGAAACGCAACTTATCAAACGTATCAATTGCAGAAATTACAGGTCTTGTTTATACAGGACTCCCACACACCCCAACTCCAACCGTAACAGACACAATTAATAGTAACAATCTCATAACTGTCAGTGACTGGGAGATTTCAGGGCATTCCGCAAACATAGCTGCAGGAACTAATACCGCAACCGTCAACATATCGGCAACAGCAGGAGGAAATTATATAGGCACAGCAAGCAGAACATTTTCTATAGGCAAAGCTCCGCTCACTGTTACGGCAAATAATCTTGACGTTCCTTTCGGAACAGCAACGCCTCTTAGCTTCACAGCTGCAATCGCAGGGTTTGTACAGAGTGATACACAAGCCAACTCAACAGCAGGCTCACCCGGCTTTACAACAGACCCTGTTTATACCGCAACATCACCGGTTGGCAATTATATAATATCACCTAACATCGGTACTCTTGAATCTGCAAATTACGATTTTGTAACATTTGTTAACGGTTCTCTGTCCGTCGGGCTTGCCGCACAAGCAACGCTCAGCATTATTGATAACCCGCCAACCATAACATTCGGTGACACCTTTACACTTGCCACATCCGGCGGTTCAGGTTCAGGTGGTGTTACATGGTCTGTTGTAGATGGTAATGCAATCACGATAAACACAACTACGGGAGCTGCTTCGGCAGTCCAAACAGGCACAGCAACCATCAGAGCAGTTAAAGCCGGAGATAGTGACTATAACTCAGCACAAGCCGAGGTAACGCTAAATGTAGCAGCAAAACCAATCACATCAGTAATGATAGACCCAATCAGCTCTGTTATATATAACGGCTCAGCGCAGCTTCCAACAGTAGTTGTCATAGACGGAACAACATTGATTCAAAACACTCATTACACAGTCACCATTACTCCTACGCCGATAATAAACGCAGGCAACTATGATGTAGTTATCGCAGGTATAGGTAATTACAGCAGTTCTGTAACGGAAGCATTCACTATTTCACGAGTTCAGCTTAACTGGGCAACACCCGGCACTGTCGCAAATAAACCATACGACGGCAATAACACAACCACAATAACCACAGACCCGACTATCAGCGGAGTAGTCAGCGGTGATTCAACCAATGTCACAGTCGCCCGTGGCTCAGCAATCTTCAGCAGTGCTAATGTAAGCAACGCAATCCCCGTAACTGCAACAGGAGCGTGGGATATACAAGGCTCTGCCTCCGGCAACTACGATGCACCTATAGGTCCGCCGGACTTTAACTCAGCTAATATAACAGCAATACAGCTGACATGGAGCACTAACAACACTGTAAACAACAGACCCTACAACGGAAGTAATACCGCAACTGTACTTAGCGCTCCGACTTTAGTTGGTGTACTTGGCAGCGAAACTGCAATCGTTACAGTATCTTCGGGCGATGTCATATTCGACAGCGTTAACGCCGCTAACGGTATCGGTATAACCGCAAACAACTGGACAATCAGTGGCACGGGTATAGGAAACTACACCGCACCAACAGCACAGCCTGTGTTCGCTGCTGCTAATATAACTCAAGTTACGCTAACACCAACGATTAACTTCACCGGTGTTGTAAACAGAGTTTACGACAGAACAACCGCAATCGGTGCAACACAACCGACGATATCTCTGGCAGGCGCAGTAAACAGTGAAACCCCGACAGCATCAGCAACTTTTGCTTTTGTCGATATGAATGTCGGAGATAATAAAAACGTGAACGCAACAGCAATCACACTGGAAGGTACATGGGGCACAAATTACACCCTATCGGTGACTTCTCTCTCAAATCAAGCCAGTGGTGTAAACATCACACCTGTGCAACTGACATGGAACGCTTCTGTCATTGCCAGAGCGGAAACCAGACCTTATAACGGTACAACTGCAGCTACGTATGATATGTTTGCCGAGCCTGCTTTGGCAGGTGTAATAAGTGGAGATAATATAAGTATTACAGTAGGAAACTTAGCGTTTAACGATGCCAATCAAGGGGTCGATAAGAGCATGACAACAACAGGTTGGAGCATAGCGGGTACAAGTATGTCAAATTACCTGGCACCCACCACACAACCGGTATTCATCGGCACAATCACCCCCACACCACTGACACTGAGCGTGGCAGGGAGCGATATAGCACTCTCGCCGATAGATACCACCGCGACAGTGACCGTTACAGTCACAGGACTCATCGGCAGTGATACGGCGAGCGTGAGCATGACGGTGGCAAACGGCGTTTCATTCACCTCTGCACCCGACACCCTCACTTATGACGGCACAACGGCAGTGGCGACGCCCGCAACGGCACTTGCGTTTACAGTCACTGCGCCAAATTCAAACTACTCCGCACCTGCGTCGCCGACGACCCTAGATATATCCGTCCACGACGGACAAGCAACTGGTGCACGTGCGATACCCGTCACACAGGCGAATATTGTAAGGACACCACCTATAGACTTTAATACATATGCAAAAACAGCCGAAGGTCTCACAAGAAACTATATTCTGACTGAAAATATAACCCTGCCGGCAACTGCAAATAACTGGGAGCCGATAGGCACCTCAACTGATAACGGTCCGTTCAGCGGTAGCCTTGACGGCGATAATAAAACGATTACTGGAATGCAAATATCGGGTGGCGACAGTTTGGGTATGTTCTCTAGTATCAGTCCCCTTGGGCGTGTGCAAAATCTAACTCTTGCTTCTGTCAATATCGGCGGCGATGGTTTTATTGGCAGTATAGCGGCAAACAACATGGGCACAATTGAAAATTGCACGGTAAGCGGAACTGTTACAGGCAGCAGTTTTAATATCGGTGGTCTGGTTGGAGCAAATAACGAAGGTACGATAAACAATAGTACGTCATCAGCAACTGTTAACGGAAATTACGGTGTTAATGTCGGTGGTTTAGTAGGGATTAATACCACTGATGCAACTATTGACAGAAGCAGTAATCTTGGCACTGTTTCGGGAGGAGATAGAACCGGCGGCATTGTAGGTGTGAATGAAAACTCAACCATACAAAGAAGCTTTTCAACAGGAAACATCATAACCTTAAGC